>QWCD01027723.1_pt1 | contig 39844 bp, 21 predicted proteins | sample 1972461 | NCBI WGS metagenome assembly QWCD01 (sample SAMN09866717, study PRJNA288562) | Human vaginal metagenome isolate term4_vaginal, whole genome shotgun... | isolation source: vagina | host: Homo sapiens | place: USA: California | reverse complement strand
TTCAAAGAGCGTTTGCGCTGCAATGTTGACTGGCGCAATGGTGCTTGGGGGGGGGGGTATTCGTTTCCTCACCTGCCTATGCTGACGGTTATGTAGACGGCACTGGCAACAACATTTATTACGGTTATAAAACAGACGCAAGTTATACAGAAGCTCGTTTCCACATAGAAGTGGATTATTACGATACTCTTGAGCATGCTCAGGCGGGCAAGGATGAAGGTAAAGACCCGCTTGGAAAGTTTGTTCGCGTTCATTATCTTTCTAATTGTGCCAAAAAAGACGGCGCAGCTGACGATTGGCGATTCCGCCCAATGTGGTGGTATGGCGTTCCAAAAGGCTTGAAGAACGTTCAAAATATTACGTATACGCGCGTTGAAAAACTAACAAATCAGCGCGGAAATCAGCCGTTTGTGCCAACTGGCTCTTCGCAGTTTACGTTTACAGATACAAACGGCTACGGCGTTGTGTCTAAGAAAACATATCCTACTCCAAAGCAGTGGAAAAGCATCTCCAACTTCTACTTTGATGAGCAAAATGTGCTTGCAAATAAGGGGTGGAAGCAGCTGCTTGGTCTTAATGGCGGAAGTTACGATAACGCTGGAAATACTGAGGGTCAGTGGGGTGATTATCAGAAGGAAACCGACGGCTTACAGGGCATTTTTGTAGACTGGGAGTCGGCAGGTCAGCGCTTCTATGACATGACTTACGTTGGCGAGATGACGGATGATGCTTGGCAGAAGCGCGATGAGAATCCGCTTCGTTTTGCTGCTGGCGTGTATCGTTTTGCTGGTAACTGGCACTATGCTGTTGGTCAAAAGCACAATACTCCAAAGATTGCGGACCATTTGAAGCTTGTGTATCCAGAGGTTACGAAGGTTAAGGATCCTTCTAATTTGCAGGATGCGGAACAGAAAGCAATTAAAGAAAAAATCACAAAAGCGAATGAAAACACCAAGTACTTCAAAGAATTAGTTGCTGATAATGGTGTTGTTGTGAATAAGGACGGCTCTGCAACTATCACCTTTAAAGATAAGACGACTCGCACTATGCCAGCTAGCTTGCTTGTTTCTAAAGACGAGACTGATAAAGATAAGTACAAGCCAGTCATGCCTGAGCGCACGCCTGTAGTGAATTTGAAGAATCTTACTTCTGATGAAAAAACTAAAATTCGTCAAGCGATTATTGATGCTAATGGTGGTTCATCTCCAAACGAGTTCTTGAAGCATGTGAAGCAAACCAATAATCAGTATGACTTCAAAGTTAATGAAGATGGTTCCGTAGAAGTTACGTACGAGGACGATTCAAAACTTACTATTCCTGCTGAAGATTTGGTATTCCAAGGGCCAAAGATCTCAGATTGGGCGCCGTACGTTGTGCCTGATGCGATTGAGGTTGAGAATCTTACAAAGCTTTCTGATACTGAAGTAAGCAATATAGTATCTGCTTTTGATACAGCCAACACTGGTATTACGCCATACGATGAGGCTAAAACTAAGAATAGCAATAAAGCTCCTGTTACGGTTGATTCTAAGACGGGCGACGCAACAATCAAATGGGCAGATGGTTCAACCACCACTATCGCCGCGTGGCAATTCCTTAAGCAGAAGCCAAAGACTCCAACTCCAAATCCTCAGCCGCCAACTCCAACTCCTGCTGCCGAAAAAGAGTTCATTGTTGAAGCACCTACGACGCAAACAAGAGTTAAATTTGATCCATTCAATATGAAGGAAACAGATTTAACAACTTACAGCCAAGCTCTTGATGCAAATAAAAATGCTTTAAAGAAGGTTAAGGGTAAGGACGCTAAAGATAATTCAGATGTAACTATTACCGATGTTTCGTATAGCGTGAAAGATGGTAAGGGTTACATTACGTTTAAGGCTGATAAGTACAAAGATGCTACCTACCCAATGAGCGTATTCTTTAAGAAAGATCCTGGTACGCAAACTCCTCAGACGCCTTCTACGGAAACCAAGACGGAAACTGATAATGATAATCCGAAAAATACCTTTACGTATAAGGTTACAAAGACGGAGACTGAAGGTGATACACCAACTGCTCAAGAAGCTGTAAAGGCTTTAAAGCAATTTGTAAAAGACAATTACGATAATGTATCTGATTCTGATTTGCAAAATGTTACGAGTGATGTTGCTGTCGGTGCAAATTGGAAACCAAAAGCTAATACAAAAAATATGGGTCCCTATGGTGGTACTAACAACAATGCCGGACCAATGCTAACTATTAGTTTAGGTCTTGATAATGGCATTAAGGTTAGTGGTCATCCTTGGTTGGATGACGATGACCCAGATTGGGATCCTGGTACAATAATGGATTTGATTACCATCAAGCCAGATGAATTATATACCAAAAGAGGTGGTGCACAACAGCAGGATAATACGATTGACAATCTAAAGAAGCAAGCAAAAGATCTGTTAGATAAACGCAGGAATACTGACAAGCTTACCAACGACGATTTGAAGCGCGCTGGTATTTCCGATCCTGATCAGCTGAATAATGACAAGATTGACGGTATGAGTGAAAAGGATCTTCGCGACCTTATCCGCAAGCTTACCGATGCAAAGAAGGCGGAGCGCAAGTACAATCCAATTCCTGAGATTGAAGTTACCGACCCAGAAAATCTGTCTGAAGATGATTTTAAGAAAGCTGCGGAAGCATTCTTGAAAGCCAATTACGATGGCACGGGTTCACTAACAGGAGATAAGGCGCCGTATACTGTTCCTACGAGTCTCAAGCCAAAAACAGATACCGTCTTAATGGAACCTGCATCCGATACTAACGCAACAGGTATTTCATCGATTACATACGCAAACAGTGATTTTAAGACGCTTATTTTCAAAGACAAAAATAATAATCAGCTGTTTACCGTTTCTGTAAAATACAAGAAGAAGGCGGGAACCCCTGCGCCAAGTCCTGATGCACTTGCGCAAATGAAGAAGGACGCTGAGAAGCAAATCGACCGTAATCCTAATCTGACAAAAGAGCAAAAAGAAGAATATAAGAAGCAGATTGAGCAAGCTCAAACTCCTGATGCGATCAAAGAAATTCTCAATAAAGCGGCTCAGCAGGGCAAAGATAACCAAAACGATCCGTCAAAGAAGCAAACTATAACCGACAACAAGGGTGGCGGCAACGCAAAGAAAGAAGCCGAAGACAAGAAGCAAAAAGAAGAGGAGGAGCATAACAAACAACAGCTTCAAAAGGATAAAACAGATGCCAAGGAAGCTCTCAAGAACCTGACCAATCTGACTGATGGTGATTCTGGCGATAAGAATAAGCTATCAGGTGAAATTGATAATGCTCAAACTCCTGAGGAAGTTAAGAATATTCTCGAAAAGGCCAAGGCGATTAACGACGCTCGAGGTGCTTTGAAGGAAGGTGCGCTTCCATTCTTAAGCCACGGCAAGTCTGATAGTAACGACGATAAGGCTCTTAAGGAGTTAATCGGTTCTGATCCAAGCAAGAAGGATGCAGCACTCACTGCTTTGGAAACCGCTCTTGCAAAGAAGGATCCTGCAGCTACTGCAAAAGAGATTAAGACTGCTCTTGATGCAGCCAAGCGCCAGAACGCAATTAACGAGCAGAATGCCAAGAATGCTGGCCTTGCCAAGCTTGAAGCTAAGAAAGCAGAGCTTGATGCAGCATATAATGCATTGAATGATGAGCAGAAAGAAAAAGCTAAAGCTAAGTATGAGGCTGCTGTTAACGAAATAAATACAGCTAAAGGCAAAGTTAATAGCGCAACAAAGCCTTCTGACATCAAGACTGCTGTTAATGGTGTAGATACTTCGCTTAATGCTGCTAAGGAAGATATCAAGAATAATACGCCTGAGCGCGATAAGACTGGTAACACCAACGATAACGCTGACGCTCTCAACCAAGAAAAGGAAGCTCAGAAGAAGCGTATTAACGATAGCAATCTTCCAGATGCTGACAAGCAGAAGGCTATTGAAGACATCAATAATGCAAAGAAGCTTGGCGACCCAACGGGTATTGCTAATCGTGCTTTGAAAGCCAAGAAGATTGCGGATGCTCTAAAGAAGATTGATGAATTTAAGCATTTAAACAAGGCTCAAAAGGATGCTTTTAAGGCAATCATCAATGGCACTGATGCTGGTAATCACAAGGATGATGATGGCAATGACACTGGTGTTGACGACATTGACGATGCACTCGTAAATGCCACTAACACCGATACTGCCATGGGTCGTCTTGAGAAGCTGAAAGAGATCGCTGATAAGTTCGCTAAGGGCGAAAAGTTCACTGGATCTTCTGATCAGACCAAGAAGGATGCGTTCAATACGGCCGCTACCGCAGCTGGTGCCGTTCTCGACAAAGCCAAGGGCGACGCCAAGAATGCTGATCAGGTTAATGAGCTGTATAAGGATCTTCTTAAGACCATGCAGGATCTTGACAACACAGTTAAGGGTGCTGGCGTTAACACCGAAGCTCTAAACAAAGAGATTGAGTCCGATAAGAACTTGCAGCCAAGCGAAACTGATCCTAAGACTCCAGGCGATTCTGTTTACAACACTTCGTCTAAAGAAAAGAAGGAAGCGTTTGACAAGGCTCTGAAGGATGCAGAAGCTGCTTTGCAAACAGCAAACAGTGATAATGAGGATGCTAAGAAGCCTACTTCCACTCCGCTTACTCCTGATCAAGAAGCTCAAAAGCAGAAGGCTGTTGACGACGCACTTCAGAAGCTTGAAAATGCGCGTAAGGCGCTTGATGGCGTTGACACAACCGCGTTGCAGAATGAGATTGGTAAGGATAACACCGTTAAAGACTTAGATAAGTATAAGTATGCTGATAAGTCTAAGACGGATGCGTTTGATCAGGCTCTTAAGGATGCTAAGGATCTTATCGATAAGCTAACTGGTACGAAGAAGGCTGCTCAAGGCGAGGAAGATGTAACAACTAAGACTCAAGCTGAAAAGCAGAAGCTTGTTGATGCGGCTCTTGCAAAGCTTAAGGCAGCTGAAGAGGCTCTTGATGGTAAGAAACCAGTCGAGCCAACCCCAACGCCTTCTGTTGATAAGTCTCACTTGCAGCAGGGTATTAATGGTAGCGGTGATGTGAAGAAGTCTGATGATTATACGAATGCTCCTTCGGATAAGAAGCAGGCTTATGATCACGCTTTGGATCATGCTAACGAGGTTAACAATAATCCTAATGCTACTCAGGATCAGGTGAATCAGGCTGCTGAGGATTTGAAGAAGGCTGAGAATGATTTGAAGCCAACTCCAACCCCACTTCCAAATCCTGGTGCTGGTTCTGGTAATGCTGGTTCTGGTTCTGAAGCAGGTTATGGTGTGAACGATAATGCGCCTACCATTGTAGATAAGGGCGAGTTGAACATTCAGATTGATAGTGCTGAAACTGATTCTAAGCCTGGCAATGCTGGAGCTGGTAACGCTGGTAACGCAAACGCTGGCTCAGCTACAGGCGCCCAGGGTGGTGCAGGTACATCTTCAGGTGCAGGTGTGGGCGCTGGCACTGCGGGCGCAGCCAATGCAGGTGTTGACAACAAGGCTGTAAATAACGCTGTAGAAAACGCTCCAGAAGTAAAGCAAGCGGATGCTGCTGTTAAGCAGGCTGCTGCTACGCTAGACGAAGCTTTGGCACAAGCTAAGCGCGTTGCTGCAGATCCGCATGCAACGCAAGCGCAAGTTGACGCTGCTGCTGTTAAGCTTGCGGATGCTCGTAAGGCACTTGCGGATGCTCAAGACAATGCTGCAAAAGTGCGTGCAGCTGTTCGCAGCCGCGTTATAAAGGGCATGCGTTCTCGCGGGAATGCAGGCGTTGCTGCGGGCGCAGACGTTGCTACTGCTGGATTGATGGCAACTATGATTGCTGCAATTGGAGGAGCGTTTGTAACTCGTCGCATGCGCGCAATGCACGCTAATCGCGACTAGCGTTTAGTTGCTACTTATGTAGGTCGTCGCGCGACGACCTACATAAGCGCTTAAAGCGTAGCGCGCGACATTTCCTATTTGTTGTTGCGCGAGGTTTGAGTATTTCTCTCCTCGCAGGCGCGACGACCTGCCTGAGCTCTCAAAGCGTAGCGCGCGAAGGCAATTCGGAGCGCTGAGCTTGCTTAAGGTTGAAAGCACGGTGTGCTTTCAACGCGAGCGAAGACGTTCGCGCGGCTAATCCGTGTGAACGATGTGACGGGTTTTGTTGTTCGACACGCCGTAAATTAGGTACAATCGCACTACATGACTGAGTCAAGTGTGGTGGAGATTCGAGATACGCAAAAGTACTAGCATGTAGGAGGGCTGGGTGATTCTTGGTCGAACAATATAAGAGCGGCAGCCGATACCAAACAATCCAATGAGCCACCACTACAAACAAACCTCAACCCAAAAACAAAATCAAAGACAAAACGGAACAACCGCAACAACAAACTACACGTAAGAGGCAGAGCGTTGTGAGACAAGAAACACCCAGCCCTCGCTTCAACAACAGATAAGGAGAATGTTCGAGCGATACGAGCCGATTTTTGTATATGACAGATACAAAAACCGCGGCAGACGAGTCAGTTAAGACCAGTCAACCGCGGTTTTTGTTTTATTTAGTTTTGATTATGCACGACGATGGCGAGCGAAGTAAGTGCCGCCTCCGATTGCTGCGATTCCTGCAACAACAGCCGCTAGAGCTGCAACAACCTTAAGTGTAGTGTTGTTGGATGCGCTTTGTGCGCCGTCTTGTGCGCCGCCAGAAGCTTGAGCGTTCTTAGACTCATCCTTGGATTCACTAGATTCACTCTTGGAATCATTCTTGGATTCGCTCTTAGACTTGCTCTTTGCAGAATCCTTTGCGTCGTTCTTTGCATTATCCTTATTGGACTCGCTCTTAGCAGCAGAATCCTTAGCAGCATCTTGTGCTTTAGCAAGATCTTTAGCAAGATCCTTAGCTGCAGCTTTAGAGCCAGATGCAAGAGCAGCTGCTATGCGGTTAGCGCTGCTTGCGCTAAGAGTGTTAGCGTGCGCTGCGCCTGCAACATTATTCGCTGCAACGCCATTAGCATTTTGAGCATTTGCACCGTTAGCACCGTTAGCATCGTTTGCGCTTTGCGATTGTGCAGCTGGAATAGCAGCGTGGAATCCGAGTTGCTCATTTCCGAACAAGTTGTTTGCGTATCCTGCAAGATACTGGTTGTAGTAGTTTTCGAAGGATTCGCTAGAACTCGTGTTGTTGCTCGTACTGCTGCTAGTGTTATTTTGCGTTGCACTAGTTGAACCAGTATTTTGATTAGCATTGCCTGATTCAGTGTTTTGCTCTTGTGTTCCACTGCCAGTGTTGGTATTAGAACCACCTTCATTATGATGTTCCGGTACCACTACTGGTGGTGTAGGTGGTGTTGGTACTGGCACAGGAGCTGGTGGCACAGGAGCAGGTGGTTCTGGAGCTGGTTCTGGAACAGCCTTGGACAGGCTTTCTGCTGATTTTTGCAACGTGCTAGTAGCAGAACTCAAAGTAGTAGAGCAAGAGTTAAGGGTTGCTAGCATTGTTGTAAAGTTACCAGTTACAGCAGCAAAATTCGCCTGATATGTCACTCGAACTTGTTCAGGAAGAGCAGCTACGGCTGCTGCAAATTTAGTCTTATAAGACTCAACCTTTGTTTGAGCCTGTGTAACCTTAGTTTTAGCAGCTGCAAGAGCAGATTGAGCAGAAGCAACCGTAATCTTAGCTTGCTTAACAGATTCTTTAGCAGCACTAATAGCAGCAATTGCTTTTTTAACATTTTGTTCAGCAGTCTTAACGGCTTCAGCTTTTTCTTTTGCTGTTTGTTTTGCATTCTTAAGCTCAGTTTCGGCGCTAGTTTGCTTTTGTGTTGCTGTGTCAAGATAGCCTTGAGCATCTGCTACCTTTGTTTTAGCAGCTTTAATCTCATTGTCGTGCTTTTGTATTGCTGCAGCAAATCCAGATATCTTTTCAGTTAACTCAGTAACATTCTTATTTGCTGCCGCAAGTGCTTCAACAGCACTATCTTTAGCTTTGATTGCATCTTGAACAGCCTGCTGTGCTTGATCAACCTTCTGCTTAGCTTGTGTAACAGCCTGAGTTAACTCTCCATCAATCTTATTCTTTTGAAGTTGAGCATCATTTTTTGCTGCATCAGCAGCTGTCTTAGCTTGTTTAGCAGTCTGCTCCAGAGTTTTGGCTTTTTCTTTCAGCTGATCGAGCTCACCTTGAAGATTTTGAATCTGCTTATTGCGCTCTTCGCTAGTCTGCTGAGCTGCAGTCTGAGCCTTCTGCTCAGCTTCTTTATACTTCTGCTGCGCACTTGTAGCTTCAGTATTTAACCTATTAGCTGTTTCTTGAGCTTGTGTTAAAGCTTTATTTGCTTCTTGAACATCAGTTTTAGCCTGTTCAAACGTCGTATTTGCGCTTGCAACAGCCTTCTTAAGATTCTCAATAGTAGTGCGTGTAGCGTTTGCAGTATTTATGGCAGATTTAGCGGTGTCTAATGTGCTCTTCTTAGAAGATAAATCAGAATTTAATTTGGCAATAGTTTGTTCTGCATACACCAAATATTGTTTGTTACTGTCATATACATTTTTTGCTTCAGTTGGATTTTGCCAATGACTAGGTACGTCATTCAAATGATCTTCATATTCTTTTATAAAGTTTGCTGCTTTTTGCTTTTCTGAACTAATGTTGTCAATATTCTTTTGAACTTCTTTAACATCATTTTCAAGAGCAATAATTTCCTGATCTTGCAAACCAACTTCAGGCTTAGCGGCATCTGCAGCGTCTAAGTTGTTAGCATCGCTCATGTTCAAGTCATAATGCAATTTACGAAGCTCATACTTTTTAACAAACAAATCGTAGTTTGCTTTATTTGCTTCAGCATTCAGCTTGTTTATAGCGTCATTCTCTTGCAACTCTGCCTTAGCGCTTTCACCAAGGCTACTCTCGTAATTAGCAAGAAGCTCTTTATATTTAGCAACGCTAATCGAAGATTCGTTGCTTCCGTGCCATACAGCTACATCTCCTACAACATCTTCTTTGCTAACTGTAGACTTTCCGTTTACTGTGGTTGTTGTTGTAACCTCTTGCAAGCTTAAGTCGCTTTCAGCGAATCCGCCAGCAGTAATATCTTTGCTAGCAAAATTCGTGTAATGACCCACAGATTCCAAGAAAATGCCCTTGAGATTACCACTATTATCAGCACTATCCACGAATAACTGAGTATCTGGATTCTGCCGCATGTATCGACCCAAATCATAACGATGTTCTTTAAGAACCTTTTTACCAGCATCAGAAATCTTATGAGTTACTTCACTACCTTTTTCGCCAGTTACAAACGTTCCTTCAACAGCCTTGTCGTAACGCTCTTTTTCAACCGTATACCAGCCGCTAAGAGCGTTATATTTTTCAGCATCTACAGAGCAAGACGTATTGCCATTTGCTGTTATATGGCAACTTCCATACTCCTGATTCTTATGATCCTTAGAGTCTCCGTCGTAATTGCCCCACGCAAGATTTTCTGTAGCATTGTACGGGTTAGTTTTCATCACTTCGCTACTCTTATAACCAGGGTGGTTTATTGCATGATCATGATTTGCACCAGAATAGAAGGAGTTTACAATTGACTCTGCAATCAAGCTAAGACGCACGTTAACAGCGCCCAAAGTTGCTTTGTCTTCAGTACTTGCGCTGTTTTTATCGCTATCTTCTTTGCGTAACTTGTTGAGTGCCTCGTAGTAAGTTGCAGCTTCCTTCATGTTTTGCAATGAATCCGCGCCGCCAACTTTACCGAGTTTTACAAGATCCTTATACCACATAGGTACTTCAACGCGGTCTAGAACGTTTTCTGTTTTGTCTCCGTTCTGGACTTGCTTCATGATTTCAACTCTTTCACCGTTCAAAATCTGCTTAGCGCGCTGAGCATCTTCAAGAAGAGCTTTATCTTCTTTGCTAGTAGAATTTTTATAAGTTTTAATCACATAATCCAAGAATCCATCAAAGTTTGCTGTAGTTTTAGAAGTATCTTTCTTAGCAGCTTCATCTGCAGTATTCTTAGCGTCTTTCACAGCTTTTTCTGCATCGCTCAACTTCTTAGCGTCTGAGTTATTTTCAAGATCTTTTTCTGCTGAGTTGAGATTGTTTCCAGCGTTATCTAGATCTTTTTTCTTATTTTTAGCTTCTTTGTCTTTCTTATCCTCATCTGCCTTAGCATCTTTAGCTTTTTGTTCAGCTTCAGATGCTTCACGCTTAAGTCTTTCTACTTCTTCGTTAGTGGTAGTAGTCGGATTATTTAGAGCATCAATCTTATTTTGCTTTTCTTGCTGCTCTTTTTTGTTATTTTCAACAGCGAGATCTGCTTGTTCTTGTTTTGTTTTGGCTCTATCAGCTATATCATCTAAACGAGCTTGTTCCTTCTTTTCGTTTTCTAACTTTTCTTGTGCTTCCTTTAATTTTTTGTCGTAATCGTTTTTCTCGTCTTGCTTAGATTCTAAAGTTCCTTTTGCTTTTTCTAAAGCTGTGTTTTTATCAGTAACATTATTTTCAGCGGTTTTCTTTTCTTCTTCAGCCGCAGCCTGTTCGTTCTCGGCTTTCTTCTTTGCTTCTTCAGCTGCAGTCTGCTTAGCTTGCTCGTCTTTTAAAGTCTTTTCTTTTGCAGCTACATCGCCTGCAGCTTCTTCAGCTACTTTCTCTTTGGCGTTAACTTCATTGTTAGCTGCTGTTAAATTGTTGTCAGCTTCGGTCTTTTCTTTATCTGCTTTATCTTTTGACTTGTTAGCAGCATTTAAATCATTCTGAGCTTCTTCGGCAGTGTTCTTGGCTTCAGTTGCCTTTTCGTTTGCTTGCTTAACTTCATTGTCTGCTGTAGTTACATCTTTTTGAGCGTCTTCACTCTTGGACTTTGCATCCATTATAGCTTGTTCTGCAGCTTCATTTTTCTTTTCTTCTGGCTTCGTTCCCTCGCTATTTCCACCGACTTGCTGGCCTGCAGGAGTGCTGCCAGGTTGATTCTGCCCAGAAGCACCACCTTGATTTGTGTTTTCAGGATTTGTGCTTCCAGGTTGAGGATTTTCATTACCTGAATTGCCACTAGGATTTGCGTTACCACTTTGTGGAGCCTGTACAACAGGTTGTGGATTTGTGCCAGAATTTGGTGGAGTAACTGTTTCAGCGTTGGCAACACCTGCCATGCCGAATAATGCAAGAGAACTTGCGCCTAAAGATATTGCTACGGCAAGCTTAGCGTTCATAACTAACCTCTCCTCTTTTCTAATGATTAAAATCGTAGACTCTGCTATTTAAACAAGATTTTGTGCGAGAATCGCAATTTTTTGTTCGCTTCCATTGCGATCTTTTTTAAACCTTGCTTCATACGAAAATAGTATACAGCTCTACGGGGGGGGGGTATCAAGTTTTCAATGCGATTTTATCAAATACCTATGGATTAACGTTCGAATCGACGATTTCGATCTGCATAATGCGCGAACGATTTTCCCGCTTTTGTTTCCCCAATCGATCAAAAAGGGGAACAAACACGGGAAAATCAAAACATCAATCTGCAAACTTTGACGCCATAATGTAGACTAGAAAGATACTCAAAAATCAATCATGTTAAGCACGTTAAACGCGTACAAATTTTAAGGGAAGTGAATATGTCATCGAAATCGGCGCAGCAAAAGTCTTCGCCTATGTCAAATTATGCAAGATTGTTCTCTTTTGAAGGAACGCGAGCGTTTTGCATATCTGGAGCAATAGCAAGGCTGCCTATTTCGATGATGGGTTTAGGAATCGTTCTTGCACTAAACCACATTTACAACAATTGGACTATTGCAGGCACTATGAGTGCCGCATACGTGCTATCGCAAGCAGCCGTAACGCCATTATATGCAAAGCTTTTTGATAGATTTGGTCAAAGAAAAGTTGGAACACTTGCTCTAAGCGCGCAAGTTGTAGCTATGCTATCTTTTGCTGTTGCAGCGCTAATACGTGTACCCTTGCCAATACTTTTTGTGCTTGCAATCTTAATGGGAGTTACGCAATTTGCGTTCGGCGCGCTTGTTAGAACGCGCTGGGCATACACACTTAAAAGTCAAAGCGACGATATGTTACTAAACGTTGCATATGCGCTTGAATCTGGAATTGACGAGATTGTGTTTATTTTCGGACCAATTCTTGCAGCATGGCTTGCCACTAGCGTTCACCCTGTATCTCAACTTTTTGTGCCGGTTTTAGCAAGTGGACTAGGTGGAGCGTGGTTCTTATCACTTAAAAACACACAGCCAGCGGTTATTAAAATCGTGCAGGTAGAAAGCGCACCTAAATACGACGAAGACGTGCAAAATGCAATAAGCGAGCAAAGCGAAAACGTACAAAACACACATAAAAGCAACAACACTACAAAGCTTATAGACAGGCTTTCACTTAAACAACTCAAAAACAAAAATCGTAAGAAGAAGCCTAAAAACGTTCTTCTTTACCGCGGAATCATACCACTTGTTGTTATGTTCCTTGTTTTTAATATGAGTTTTAGCGCTTTTGACGTATCTGTTACTGCAGCAATGCGCGCGCAAGGATTAGACAAATTAATCGGCTTGCAACTTGCGTTGTTTGCATGCGGATCTTTAGTTGGAGCTGTTATTTTTGGTTCGCACAAATTTCGCGGATCTAATTGGTCTCATCTAATCGTGTTTTTAAGCCTTCTTACTATTGGCTTTATTCTTATGAACATTAACTTAGATAGACTCGTGCTTCTAAGCATTTTTGAGCTTTTAAGCGGACTATGCGTTTCGCCGATTTTTGCAACTGGAAATCTTATTGTTAAAGACACGATTCCTGAACACTCGCTTACCGAAGGATTATCGTGGCTGCCAACGGCATCTGCAACTGGCGCTTCTCTTGGATCAATGGTCGCGGGCTTTGCGATTGACGCGTGGAGTTCGCACGGCGGAATGATGGTTCCGTGGATTTCTACGCTTGTTGCAATTCCAATCGCGTCAATTGGGTGGATTATTGTAACACGCAAACAACACTGACGCTTTTCATACTAAAAGGGGTATATGCCACAGCCAAAAAACGTTACAAATGTCTCATCACCGAGACGAATGTAACAAATCTTAGCCAAAAAGTGTTACAAATATCTCATGCGCGAGACATATATAACAAATCTGACCCGAAAAGCGTTACAAATGCCTCACCGATAATACAAATGTAACGAATCCGCATATCTCGCAACAGCAAACAGAGAATTACCCTTGCGCGCTACGCTCTAAGCGCGACAACCTGTCTGAGCGTTCAAAGCGTAGCACGAAGGCAATTCGGAGTATTATCTTTTGCAAAAAAGTATTGTAGAATTAGGAATAATAGGTTTTTATAACAAAACAATAAACAATAAACAAGAATTTTAGAAGGTGTGTAATGTTTGGTTCAGATTTATTCGCAGCAGCAGGCTTTGCTGACATTCAATCAGGCTCCGCAATTTTAGGTTCAATGATTTTCGCAATCGTTGTAGTACTAATCGGCATCGGAATCAAGATTTGGAAAAAATACGGTAAGCATTAGAGTTTACGCTTTAACACACGTTTCAACACACGCTTTAACATTTTGACTTTAACTTTAGCTTTATAGGTTATTTACGACAAATTCAAAGCGATTTGCTTCATATTTTTAAGTGTTAATCCGTTGAGGCGTAACGCTACAATGGATTAGATGAGTAAGACAACGATGCAATTGACGGATGAGATTCTTGCAGAAATTGTAGACTCTGTAAAAACCTCCCAACCTTCAAAAATAACGAATAAAAAGTCAAATAAAACTGTGAAAAAAGAAAAAACAACTAATACAAGTAAAAAAAGCAATAAAACAAGCGATAACAAGATTAACGATAACAATATCGAATCTTTGAAAGCAAGCAAAAAAATCAAAAATACGCAAAGTTCTAAAAGTTCTAAAATAGTTAAAAACGCGCTTCCACCAGTGGTAAACGATCAGCGCGATGGTGCGTTAATCGCTCCGCCAAAATATCGCAAGGGGTCAATGAGAATTGTTCCGCTTGGCGGATTGGGCGAAATCGGAAGAAATATGAACGTTATAGAATACAATGGTCATATCTTACTTATAGACTGCGGAGTGCTTTTCCCAGAAGAAGAGCAGCCAGGCGTAGACCTGATTTTGCCAGATTTTCACTACATTCAAAACAGGTTAGATAAAGTAGATGCTCTGGTACTTACGCACGGACATGAAGACCATATTGGTGGCGTGCCATATTTGCTAAAAATGCGTCCAGACATTCCTCTAATCGGATCTAAATTAACACTCGCTTTTGTTGAAGCAAAATGTGCAGAACACAGAATCAACCCAAAAATGATTCATGTAGAAGGCAGAGACAAGCTAAAAATAGGTCCTTTTAATTTGGAGTTTATTAGCGTAACACACTCCATTCCAGACGCTCTTGCAGTGTGTGTAAAAACGCCAGCAGGAACGCTTATTGATACGGGAGATATAAAGCTAGATCAGCTTCCACTAGACCATAGGCTTACTGATTTAGTTGAATTCGGAAAGCTTGGCGAACAGGGAATTGACTTATTAATGGCGGATTCCACAAATGCCGAGGTTCCAGGATTCGTTAAGCCAGAAACCACTATTGGACCAGCTTTGGATCGTGCATTTGCGGAAGCCACTCGCAAAATAATCGTCGCAAGCTTCTCTAGCCATGTTCACCGCGTTCAGCAAGTCGTAGACGCTGCACACAAGTATGGTCGAAAAGTTGTGTTCGTTGGGCGCTCAATGGTTAGAAATATGTCTATTGCGGCAGATCTCGGCTACTTGCATATTCCAGAAAATACTGTTGTAGATTTAAAGCAAGCAAAAGATATTCAAGACGACAAGCTTGTGTATATGTGCACAGGATCTCAAGGCGAACCAATGGCAGCTCTTGGGCGAATCGCAGACGGAATACACAAAGATATTACAGTTAATGAGCTTGATACCGTAATTCTTGCAAGCTCACTAATCCCAGGAAACGAGCATGAAGTTTACAAAGTAATCAACAAGCTTGTACAAATGGGCGCTCGCGTAATCAACAAAGATAATGCTGCGATTCATGTTTCTGGTCATTGCAATGAGGGTGAGTTGCTCTACTTGTACAACATTGTTAAGCCAAAATGCGCTATGCCAATTCACGGCGAACACAGGCATCTTGTGGCAAACGGTTCGATTGCTGTTAAAACAGGCGTGGATCCTAAAAATGTTGTTTTGGCAGAAGATGGAGATGTTGTGGACTTGTACCATGGAAACGCCGCCGTTGTTGGATCTGTGCCATGCGGATACGTGTATGTTGATGGCGATTCCGTTGGCGAGCTTACAGACGAAGAGCTGGAAAAGCGTAGAATCCTTGGCACAGAAGGATTTGTGTCTAGCTTTATAGTGGTAAATACAGATAGCGCAGATGTTGTAGCAGGTCCAAAGATTTACTTGAATGCTGTTGCAGAAGACGAGTCTGATTTTGAAAAGATTCGTAGTCAGATTGTTTTCCAGCTTCAAGACGCTATGATGCATGGCGAGAAAGACACGTATAAGCTTCAGCAGATTATGCGAAGAACGCTTGGAAGTTGGATTGCGCGTGCGTTGCGTAGGAAGCCAATGATTGTGCCAGTAGTAGCAAATATTTCAGAAAATAATCAAGAATAAGGAAAATATAAAGGAAATATAAAAAGGAAGGTAAATATGCCAGGAGCAAATCTGACTCGCGTAGAAGCTGCGGAACGTTTTAGCGCAATTCAAATGCCAATTCACTACGATGTTGCGCTTGATTTAGGCAAAGGGGAACGCGATTTTAAATCGCACACAAAGATTGAGTTTGATGCTAAAGCTGGTGGAACAAGCTTCCTCGATTTGATTGCAAACAGCGTTGAATCCGTTGTGCTCAATGGCGCATCTCTTGATGTTTCTAAGGTTTTTGCAGATAGTCGAATTGAGCTCGCAAATCTGCTTGAGCATAATACCGTAGAAGTTGTAGCAAACTGCCAATATTCCAACACGGGCGAAGGTTTGCACAGAAGCGTTGATCCTTCCGATGGCAACGTGTATTTGTACACTCAGTTCGAGGTGCCGGATGCTCGCCGCGTTTATGCTGTGTTTGATCAGCCAGATTTGAAGGCGGTTTTTGATTTTAGCGTGGATGCTCCAGAAAGCTGGATTGTGACTTCCAATATGCCAGTTAAGAGCGAAACAGCGCTGGAAGGCCGCGAAACTGAAGCAGGCACTTTGGAAAATGGCGCTGTAGAAGGAATGAAGCGCTGGGTGTTTGAGTCAACTCCAAAAATGAGCTCCTACTTAACTGCGATTTGCGCAGGACCTTACGCCGAATGGCATACGACTTACAACAACGAAGACGGTCGCGTAGTGCCAATGGCAATGTACTGCCGTCAGGCACTTAAAGACGCTTTTGCAAAAGACGTTGACTACTTGTTCGATATTACGAAGAAAGGTTTTGCTTTCTACGCTAAGACTTGGGGAGTGCCATACCCGTACGCAAAGTACGATCAGATTTACGTGCCAGAATATAACGCTGGAGCTATGGAAAACATTGGTATGGTTACAATTCGCGACCAATACGTGTTTGAATCCAAGGTCACGGACGCATATGCTGAGCGCCGCGTTGTAACAGTTTTGCACGAGCTTGCACACATGTGGTTCGGCGATTACGTAACTATGAAGTGGTGGAACGATTTGTGGCTTAACGAGTCTTTTGCAGAATTCACTTCTACGCTTGCAACTGCTGAAGCAACAGAATGGCATGACGCTTGGAGCACTTTCAATTCTGGCGAAAAAAGCTGGGCGCTTAATCAAGATCAGCTTCCAACAACCCACCCAATCGTTGCTCCAATCAACGATTTGAACGACACTTCCGTTAACTTCGACGGCATCACTTACGCAAAGGGCGCTTCCGTATTAAAGCAACTCGTAGCGTACGTTGGTCGCGAAAAGTTCTTTGAAGGAATCCACAATTACTTGAGCAAGCATGCATACAGCAACGCAACTTTGGCTGATTTGTTGCACGAGTTGGAGCTTACAAGCGGACGCGATCTTAAGGCTTGGAGTGCTCAGTGGCTTGAAAAAGCTGGAATTAACACGATTTCTACCGAAGTCGAAGAAGCAGCTGACGGTACTATTGCTTCCTTGCGTTTGCGTCAGAGCGCGCCAGCTGAGCATCCTGTTCTTCGCGCACACCGTTTGGCTGTTGGATTCTACAATGTAGATGAAGTAACTGGCGAAATTAAGCGCACAAAGCGAATCGAACTAGATGTTGACGGCGAAGTGACAGAAGTGGCGGAAGCGCGCGGCGAAAAAATGCCTGCGCTTATTCTCGTGAACGACGACGATTTAACGTACACAAAGCTACGTTTCGACGAAAAGTCGCTTGAATTTGCTGCCGAAAATCTCTACCGCTTTAAGGATTCTTTGACTCGCTCGCTTATTTGGCTTGCATTGTGGGATATGACTCGCGACGCAGAATTCCCAGCAGAACGCTTCGTGGAACTCAGCCTTAAAGCCTTGGCAACTGAGCGCGAATCAACTACTTTCCGCTATGCTCTTGGTCAAGTAAAGGTAACTGCAAGCCACTACGTTGTTCCAGAGCGCCAAGCAGAAGTCGCAAAGCATGTAGCTCACGAACTTTGGCAGTTGGCTTTGGCAGCTTCTGCAGGTTCTGACGAGCAATTCCAGTTGCTCAAGGCTTATCTTGGATACGGCGAAGTTGGAGATGCTGAATTTGTGCGCGTAGCTAACGGATTACTTGACGGTTCCGTGAGTTTGGAAGGCTTGGAAATCGACAACGACTTGCGCTGGAGCATTCTTATTGCGCTCGCAGGCGTGAACGCTTTGGACGAAGCTGGAATTGACGCGGAACTTAAAAAGCGCGATACTACCGAGAATCGCGAATACGCTTACCAAGCTCGTGCGGCTCGATCAACTGCAGAAGCTAAGGATTGGGCTTTTGAACAGGCTTTGCGTAATCTCAATTTGACTAATATGCAAATGGGTGCTGTGGTTGCTGGCTTTGCAAGCACAGCTAAAGGCGATTTGGTTAAGCCTTATGTTAAGCGCTACTTTGCTGAAGTTGAGTGGATTTGGAAGAATCGCACATTCCATATGGCGGAAACTTTGATTGAAGGCTTGTATCCAAATTATGCGGATGTAGACGAATTAGTTGAGCGCGGACAGTGCTGGCTTGATGAGCATAAGGATGCGGATCAAGCTTTGCGTCGTATGGTGCTCGGCAAGCTTGATTCTTCTCGCCGTACGCTTAAGGTGCAGCATTACAACGCTTCGCTTTAGTATTTTGCAAGTTAATGGCTATTTTCAATGTACATTCCTAATAAGAAAATAGGGAAATGTAGATTGAATCTAAGTTTATTAAAGATTAGGTTGATTAAAGATTAATTCAAGGAGTCGCAAGATGGCAGAAGATATGCATCAATCAACGCCAACAATACATGGTGAGCAACTAAACGCGGATGGTACGCAGAAAGCGCAAGACCGCGTAAACAATCGATCTTTGCGCCCAAACAGCGATTCCTTTAAAGAGTTTATGACTAGTGGCTGGGATAACCAGGAGCCACAAATCGAACCGCTTGAGTCCTCAAAGTACACGCCAGCACGCTTAGAAGCGCTTGGTAAGAGGTTCCCAGGCGAGCGCCTTGTTATCCCAGCAGGTCAGCCAAAAGTACGCAATAACGATTGCGACTACGCTTTTAGACCAGACACAACTTTCGCATACTACACTGGCTTGGGTCAGGATTACGAAGCTGGCGCTGTTCTTGTGCTTGAGCCAGTGCAAGCAGGCAGTAACGAGGAAGCGGCTGGCAAAACTCACGTTCCGCAGCTTTTTGTGGCTCCTCGCGCAGACAATAGCACTGATGCGTTCTACAAAGACCCGCACTACGGTGAATACTGGGTTGGTCCTCGCGCAGGACTCAAAGAGTTGAAAGCTATGACAGGCATTGAAACGCGTGATATTGCGGAGCTTGACGACGCAATCGCAAAAAATGTTAGCGACGATAATAGCTCTGCCGAAAGCGTGCGTGTGCGAATTGTGCGAGAAGCGGACTCCGATTTAACAGCACGTGTAGATGAGTTAAGAGAAGCGAGCGGATTTAGCGACGAAGATGCAAATATTGCTGCAGACGATAAATTGCACGAAGTAGCAGCCGAAGCTCGTATGCTTAAAGATGCTTACGAGATTGGTGAAATGCGCAAAGCTGTTGCTGCTACAAAGTTAGGCTTTGATCGCATGCTTACGCGTTTACCTCAAGCTTTAGGCAAAGAGCATTCTGAGCGCATGATTGAAGGCGCTTTTAACTCCGTTGCTCGAGAAGTTGGAAACGAGGTTGGCTACGATACGATTGTTGCTTCTGGAAGGCACGCTCCAATTTTGCATTGGATGCGCAACACGGGCGTGGTTTCTAGCGGGGATCTTCTTTTGATTGATGCAGGCGTAGAAGTCAACAGCCTTTACACGGCAGACATTACGCGAACTTTCCCAACAAACGGCAAGTTTACAGACTTGCAAAAGAAGCTTTACCAGTGCGTTCTCGACGCTCAGCAAGCTGGTTTTGAGGCGGCTAAGCCAGGCGCCACTTACAGCGATATTCACCACGCTTGCATGCGCGTGCTTGCGGAGCATTTGCACGAGTGGGGTATTCTAAAGGTTAGCGTTGAAGAATCGCTTTCGCCGCAAGGTCAGCAGCATCGTCGTTGGCATGCGTGTGGTGTTGCTCACCACTTGGGTTTGGATGTTCACGATTGCGCTCAAGCTCGCTACGAGGCGTATCAGGGTGCGAAGATTACTCCAGGAATGATTTTCACAATCGAGCCTGGCTTGTACTTTGCTGCCAATGATCTTATGCTTCCGCCAGAAATGCGCGGAATTGGAATCCGCATTGAAGACGATGTTTTGATGACGGAGAATGGCCCTGAATGGCTTTCTATCGATATTCCTAAGCAGATTGATGATGTAGAGGCTTGGATGGCTCAGTGCGCGTCAAAGTAACGTGCAGCAGAGCAACTTTTTTCGATGAGATTAGTGCCACTTTTCTTATATTTCGGCGGAAAAGTGGCAACTAACCGTTGAGTTTTAAAGTTCAAAATCCTAAAGACACAATTTATCTAATCTTAACGCAATAATGTTGTTATATCGCTTTGTTATAACAGCATTATTTTATTATCGGCGTGCTGCGGGTAAAAATGTTGAATCAACAAGTTGTAGCCAAAATCATTGATGCTCTTGAAAGGAATATAATGACTAAGCCAATCGTTCTTTCGCTTGGAGAACTACTGTGGGATTTGCTCCCACAAGGAAAACGAGTTGGAGGTGCTCCAGCCAACTTTGCGTATCACGCGCAATGCAATGGAGCAGAAAGCTATGTTATTAGTGCGGTTGGAGAAGATTCTCTCGGTGATGAACTTGTTGAAGAAGTTAAAAAAGCAGGGATCAAGCACGTTATTCAGCGCAATGCTTGGCCAACTAGCACAGTAGATGTGGAACTTAAAAATGGCATTCCAGAATACACGATTGTGCGAAACATTGCGTGGGACCATATTGTTTATACGCGAGAACTTGTAGATCTTGTTAGCAAAGCAGACGCGATTTGCTTTGGTACTCTTAGCTTAAGATCACAAGAAACGCACGACACTGTTTTGGAGCTTTTAAAGCACACTAAGCCAAACGCCATGAAGTTCTTTGACATTAACATTCGTAGCGATCATTATTCAAAAGATTTAATTGATGCTCTGCTCAAAGAGGCTACTGTTTTTAAGCTTAACGATTCTGAGCTGCTTCTTCTTAGAGACATGTTCAATATTCGCGAAACTTCAGACAATGAGGCTTGCAAATGGTTCCAGGCGCGCTACGGCTTGGATTATGTGATTTTGACTGGCGGATCTACTTTTAGCACAATCTTTACTAAGACGGGAGAAAGCTCCACATATCCGACCCCTCATGTGGAAGTTAATGACACAGTTGGTGCTGGCGATTCGTTCTCTGGTACTTTTACTGCAAGGATTTTGGCTGGCGATTCGCTTAAAGACGCGCATCGTGCTGCAATCAACACTGCTGCGTACGTTTGCACTCAAGCAGGAGCCTGGCCAGAGTACCCGAGCGAAATCCCAGACTATCTTTCTAAAGCAGGACTGTAGTCTGTAAGAATATAAACAAAAAGCTTCAACTTGTAAGATGAATTAGGTAATTCCTAGAATCAAACGAGTTGAAGCTTTTTTATACGCCATTAAGACGATTATCTAGTGGGGCCTCAGGGGCTTGAACCCTGGACCGGCGGATTATGAGTCCGCTGCTCTAACCGACTGAGCTAAAGCCCCACGCTAACAAAGTCAGCAACGACTAGATTAGCACACACCCATAAACGTTTAACACGCTATGCAACACTATTCATATACAATTCGCATTGCAATGCACACTTATGTGCTCTGCTAGTCTAGTCGCCAGCTGTTTTAGCTCGAATAATTATGCTACTGTAGCTTGTCCTCTTCCAGAAGCGAAATTACTCAAAGCTCCAGTCTTACGAACTGCAACGAACAAAATCCAAGGAATAATTCCAGCAATAACAATACCGCTTATAAACTCACAAATCATGTGAATTGTTAGATAATTTACAGACTTACCTTGGTAGATTACGAACATCAAATAAATACCATATTCAATAGCTGTAAGACCACCAGCAATAACGCTTAAGGTAAGGTTATACTTCTTATATTTGGCAATCGCAAAAGGAATTTCGCTAAACACAGCTTGTAAAGCGGCAGAAGCAAGAACCATGAATGCGGAGAATTGTTGACCAAGAATATTTTCGAATACAGCACCAAGAACATTAACATAAATCGCAGCACCAGGCTTACGAATTAAAAGAAGAGCAAGAGGGCCAGACATGTACCAAACGCCGTGCAAAATGCTGCCAAAACCAGGCAAAACCGTTCGCAAAATAGGTGAAATCTGGGAGAAGAACACAATAGTAAAGCCCCAGTAGATTACACCAAACAAAGCAGCTAAAGCAGCTCCAAGTGATATATCTGCCACTCGCCAGCGAAGACTGCTAATTATTGTAGGCGTAACTTCTTCTTGATTTTGAGCCTTGTCTGTTATAGGCGTGCTGGATTGCGTGTAATTTGATTCATTATTTGATTCATTATTGAAAATATCACTCATAATAGTCCCTTAACTACTAGACGCTGCGTATTGTAATTTCTTTAAAATCGTCTCTTGACCTACGCAGCCTGGGCGGAAACGACATCGAGTACTCTACCATTTAGTTTCCACTAACACGCCTTTTGGATAATTTTTTGTATGATTTGTAACATTTTTCACTATTGCAGAAATTTATAACGCGCTATAAAGTCGTTTGCGCGACACCAAGCAAGAAATACCGCTAGCGTTACAAATGCATCATGAGTGAGATAAATCTAACGAATTTGAGCCAAAAAGCGTTACAAATGTCTCATCAATGATGCAAATGTAACGAAAAACAGCCAAATAACGTTACAAATGCATCATGAGTGAGACAAATCTAACGAATCTGTAGTGCATTTCTACTTCGACACGCCGTAAAGCAGGAACAAAAACACTACAGTTACTAATCTAGATAGTTGGAAAAATGAGCATAAGAATGTCGCATATAACGAACACAGCGTATGGCGAGAGTTAAATCAGGGGGAGTGCAAACAAAATGTCTATGGAACATCCAAATAGTAACGGCGAGCGCATTATTGATGTTGAGCGTGATATTATGCGACGCGCTCCAGAGCATAATAAGACGAATCTTGATTTAGACAGAATGCGCCTAATGCTTGATATTTTGGGACATCCAGAGCAATCGATGCACGTAATTCACATTACTGGCACCAATGGCAAGGGATCCACGGCTCGCATGGCGGAGGCGATTTGCCGCGCGTACGGTTTGCGCACGGGTCTTTACACTTCGCCGCATTTGCAACGCGTAAATGAGCGAATCATGATTGATGGCGAGGAAATTAGCGACGACCATTTCGTTGACGTGTATGATCAAATGAAAGACATTATAGACATGGTTGACGCTCGCATGGACGCTGATGGTAAGCCGCGCATGAGCTTTTTTGAGGTGCTTACAGCTATGGCGATTTGGGCTTTTGCTGACGCTCCTGTAGATGTTGCCGTGATGGAAGTTGGCATGGGTGGCGAATGGGACGCCACTAATGTTATGAATGCTGATGCTGCGATTATTGGTCCTGTAGACATGGATCACATGCAATGGCTTGGAAACACGGTTGAAGAGATTGCGCGCACAAAAGCGGGCATTATTAAGCCAAATTGCACTGTGATTTTGGGGCCGCAGCCACACGAATCGCAAGTTTTGCCGATTATTCAAGAGGTGGCAAATCGCAATAATGCCAAGCTTTTACGCGACTTTAGTGACGGCAGTGGCGAGCTAGAGGTTATTTCGCGCACTCCAGCTGTTGGCGGTCAAGTTGCCACTTTGCGCACGCCTAATGGCACTTATGAAGATGTGCCGATTGACAAGTTTGGTGTGCATCAGGCGCATAATGCTTTGGCGGCGCTTGCTGCTGCGGAGGTTGTTCTGCCTGTAAATGGCGCTTTGGATGGCGATTTGGTTGCCGAGGCTTTGAGCCAAGTTAAGGTTCCTGGGCGCATTGAGCAAGTGCGCACTTCTCCGACAATTATTATTGATGGCGGCCACAATGTTAATGCTGCTGAGTCGCTTCGTAAAACAATCGAGGAGAATTATAATTTTGAGCAGCTTATTGGCGTTGTGGCAATGATGGCAGATAAGCAAGTTGAAGAATACTTGGGTGTTCTTGAGCCGATTTTAACGAAGATTATTGTTACTCGTAACTCTTGGCGTGATCGCGTTATGGATCCAGAAGATTTGGAGAAGATTGCGGTTAACGTATTTGGCAGAGATCGAGTGATTCGCGTTGACGATCTTCCAGACGCTATTCAAGAAGCTGTGAATCTTGTTGACGAAGACGATGAGCTTGGAGTTGGATACGGACATGGAGTGTTGATTTGCGGAAGCTTTGTTACAGCTGGCGACGCTCGAACTATGCTTATTGAGCGCGTTAATCCAGACTTGAAGAAGCCTAAGGATCAGCGCGCTAATACTCATCCAAACATTGCGAATTGACTTTAGCTAAAGAGGTGCTTAGCTAAATAAGCGTTTAATAATAAACGAATCTCCTTCGTAAGGAACATGCTTGTTGTGCACCTTTATCCAGCGTTCGTCGCCCTTTCCGATAGCAAGTATTATGTTGAGTCTGTTGTTCTCTCTAGCATCTTTTCTTGCTTCTTCAACACTGTACTCAATAGCTTCAGCTCTGTTTATAATAATTCGCGATTCAACGTTTGGATTGGTTACGCAAGATTGCATGTATTTGCAAATGTCCATTTCGTCTTCGACATTTGTGTCTTCTTGAGTGAACACAAATTGGTTGATTCGATCTTGTGCAGCTTGAACTATTTCTTTTCTCCTGTCAACGGCTTTGTCTCCCGTGGATCCTGTTACAAGCGTGATTCTAAGATCATTGTTACCGTATTTGTCGTATACGAAGTCGACAACAGATTTTGTGGAAATGTAGTTGTGTGCGTAATCCACTATGGCAACTGTATTGGATTTTGTGTCTTTAAAGACTTCCATTCGCCCCGATATTTGAACGTTTTCTATAGCATGTAGGGCTTTTTGATCTGTGTTTTCATTTATGCCTAATGCGTTTGCGATTGCGATTGCTGCAGTGGCGTTTTCGTAGTTAAAGTCGCCTGCGATTTTTAGATTGAATTTGTCTATAGTTGTGTAATTAGGTACGAATTGTTTTTTGTTTTTCTTGCTTTCGTTGTCTAAAATAGCAACATAATGTTCTTGCGCGTCTGATGAAACTGGCATTGCTACATATTTTGTCCAAATAAGTTCTGGATATTTTTCGCTTTTTTCGTAAGGGTGAATGTCTGAATGATCGCTGCATGCTGGGCAGTTGCAGATGTTTTCGCCCATTTCTTCTTTTCGTACTCTTGAAAATGTTGTGACGTCCACGTATTCGTTTTGTGCGTCTTGGAGTATTAAGTCTGCGTGAGCGCAGTCTGCATTGAGTATAAGCACGTCAGTGTTTTTTACGATTTGGCGTTTGCAATACAGGTAGTCTTCAAAAGTTGGGTGTTCTATTGGGCTTATGTGGTCTGGGCTTATGTTTAGGAATGCTGCCACATTAAAGTGTAGTCCGTATACTCGCTCTACTTTGTATGCTTGTGATGAAACTTCCATGACTAGGTATTTCATACCGTTTTTTACGGCTTGGCTCATCATGCGGAATGCGTCTAGGCTTTCTGGTGTAGTCAAATTAGATTCAACATATGTTTTTCCATCTAAGCAATTGTCAACGGAGGAGAATAGGGCTGCTTTGCCTTCAGAATGTTCGTTTAAAATTGCATGAGTGAAGTAAGCTGTTGTTGTTTTTCCCTTTGTTCCCGTAATTCCAATAACTCTAAGTCTTTCTTGCGGGTTTCCAAAGAATTCTGATGAAAGCAAGCTCATTGCTTTACGAACGTCTGTTACTATAAGTCCTACTGCATTGGTGTAATCCGCGTAACTTTGCTCGGCAACGTATGTAGTTAAGCCATTTTTATCAGCGTCTTTAAGATATTCTGGCTTAAAATTGCCTTTAATGAACAGAAGAGTGTTTTTCTTAATATCTCGTGAATCGTATGTTATGTGGTTGTATGTTTTTTTGTAGTTTTTAAAATCGTCCGCGTTCATAGACCAGATTTCGTTGCGAATATGCACGAAATCGTTGTTTTCTATGTTGTTTTCTATGCAGTTGTTTTGTTCGTCTGAGTGTTCAGTATTGGTCTGTGGGAGTTTTTGGATAATTTCTCGTAGAAGTCTGTAATTTTTTAAAATTGTGCTTGCGTCTAGCATGTTTAGATGAAGATTTGTTTTTTCGCTCATTTTGTTCCTCTTGATTTTGAATTATAGCCAGTTTCCGCTGCTAGCTGGTTTTCCTTTGGATTTTAGCCACTCGTCGAAGCTGTTTTTCCACTTTGTATACGCTTTGCGTTGCCATGTCATTAAATCGCATAATTCAAGATTTGCAACATCTTCATGTAATTCGCTTATAGGCTTAATCAAGTCTACTGCTGCTACAGTGTCTGCTGTTGCGTCGTGAAAGTCTCCGATTGGCTTTACGCCGTAGAATTGTGTTGTATGCGTAAGTGTTCGCTTGCCTGTGCGCTTAGAAACAGCGCGGTCTATAACTAATGGGTCTACTACAAGAATTTCTCCATCGTTGATTGTGCTATTCGGGCGATTGTTCAGGCTTGTTAAATCCCATTTTTTTAAATCATGCCTTAGCATTTCAACGTCGAAAGGAGCGTTGTATGCAAGCAGTGGAATATTTTTGCTCTGCGCGAGGCTTACCGCCGCAGCCAATGCTTCGATTTCCGCCGTTGGTTCCCCACCGTTTTCTTGTAGGAACTCGTCCGTAAATCCGTTGACTTGGCTTGCTTTTGGATTAATTGGCTTGTGCGGGTTTATTAACCAGGTTGCTATCACGTCATTGTGAGTCTTATTTTGTGGGTTTCTGAGCACAAGAGTTGCTGAACAAATGGAGTCTTCGCCGAGAATTGCGCCCGTTGTTTCTGTGTCGAAACCAAGCAGGAAGGATTGGCTGAGTGGCGTTTTTTCGCTTTGCTGCTGTGTCTCGTTTAGCGCTTCCATAAGCTCGTTAATGTTGTTTGGCATAGTCTTAATCGTAGAATGCGCTGCAGACCCTGAGTTTGTGTTAGTAAATGGTGGATTGTTATTTTTTGTAATGTTGCGTCTATGAGTTATTTAGTGCGAATTTTTGCAAAATATGTAATAAAATGCCCTCAAAGTACACAATTATATGATAGAATAGCATCAAGAACGCTCGTTATGTTACAAAAAGTAACATTTTCTGAGAGTTGAGATGTGCTTTTTGTTTAGGAGTCGTTGTGGATTTACCTTTGCAAAAGCAAAGAAACAAAATAATAAATACAAAATAACAAAATAGCAAAAGATTTAAAATCAAAAGGACAAAGGTGTATATGAACATGGACATCAATGACGGATTTAATGACGGACTTGGCGACGGACTTAACGACGTTCAAAATCATCAGAATGCTACTGATAATAATAATGGCGAATATTCTTATAATTCTTATAAGTCATATAAGCAAGGAGAGTATGCTCGCAATCATATTCGCATTACTGCAACGAAATTGTCTGACGGTCGTGACTTTTTCTATCTTGATGATAGCCCAGATTATGTTAGCGGTCTTAAAACGCGCGAATTGAAAGATCCTCGAAAATTAGCGTATAGGTTTGCCTCGCATATTGATGCGGATGGTAATGAAGTGCAGTATGCAGCTCCGCAAATGCGTCAAGATCCTCTTACTGGAGACTGGATTCCTATGTCTACAGCGCGCATGAATAGACCAATCACTGCTGGCCCTGGAGCGCTTACTAAGGGCAATCCGCTTGCCGCTCGCAAACCTGGTTCTGCATATCAAGATGGGGAAGTTCCAGACACTGATTACGATGTTGTGGTTTTTGAAAATCGTTTTCCATCCATGGTTCAAGTTCCTGGTGTAAGCCGTGAACCTCATTATCTTAATGGCAATCCACTATGGAAACAGGCTCCTGCAGCTGGTCGTTGTGAAGTGATTTGCTTCGGACCAGACGAAAATATGTTACCGGCTCAATTGCCAGTATCTCGTTTGCGAACTGTAGTAGAGGCGTGGGCTTTTAGAACGGCTGAAATTAGCCAGATTGATGGCATTGAACAAATATTCCCATTCGAAAATCATGGTGCAGAAATTGGCGTTACTTTAGCTCATCCTCATGGTCAGGTTTATTCTTATCCGTTTATTGCGCCTAGACTTGAGCAAGAATTGCGACATACTCAAGCTTATTTTGAACGCACTGGCAGTAATTTGTTGAAAGATTTAATGCTTTCAGAGATTGATAATGCTTCGCGCATTGTAATGAGAAATCACAGTTGGGTGGCATATGTTCCAGCTGCAGCGCGCTGGCCACTAGAGGTGCATGTTGCTCCAGTTAGAGATGTTCTTTCTTTGGATCAGCTTGATGACCAAGAGCGTTGGGATTTGGCACAAATGTATTCAACATTATTGCGTCGCGGAAACGCATTCTTCGATAAGGGAGATGGATTGGGAATGGATCTTCCATATATTGCAGCATGGCATCAAGCCCCATTGCATGACCCTCGTCGTGAAAATTATCGTCTTAATTTGCAATTCTTCTCATTCCGCAGAGATGTTAACAAAATCAAGTATTTGGCTGGATCTGAGTCTGGTATGGCTGCGTGGGTTTCAGATACTACGCCAGAACTTATTGCACAACGATTCCATGAACTCGGTGCGGTTGATTTAGACTAGTTAGGCTAGTTAGGCTAATGTTATTAACTATATTAGTAATATTAAATGTTATTATGATTTGTGAGTACAAAGGAGTGCTATTATGCCAGTATCATTTATTGAAGCAGTGAAGAATGATGATGGTGCCAGACAAGCAACATCACTATTCAGCGAGACTTTTGGCGAATATTGCAGAATGCGTTTGCAAGATAATGGTGGAGTATGGGCAAGCCCTGGACGAGTAAACATTATTGGTGAACACACGGATTATAACGAAGGATTATGCTTGCCTATCGCTCTTCCGCATCGCACTTTTGTTGCGTTGCATCCTAGAAGAGACACAAAAGTTAGAGTAGTTTCAAGCGTTAACCCTATGTCAATCGAACAAGCGGATCTTGATCATCTACATGCTGGAGATGTAAAAGGTTGGGCGGCATACGCTATTGGAGTGGCGTGGGCATTGCGTAAAGCAGGCTACTTAAAGGTACGTGGTTTTGATGCTGCGTTTGTTTCATGCGTTCCGCTTGGATCAGGCTTAAGCTCTTCTGCAGCAATGACATGTTCTATTGCGCTCGCTTTAAGTGATGCATTTGACTTAGGATTATCTGATTCGGATGTTGGGCGCGTGCAGCTTATTCATGCGGCGATTATGGCAGAGAATGAAATGGCTGGAGCTTCAACTGGAGGCTTGGATCAAAATGCTTCTTTGCGATGTGTTGAAGGTAATGCGCTTCTGTTGGACTGCAAGAAAGATTTGACGCCATTACAAAGCGTGAGCCAGCAGCCGTTTGATTTGGCGGCGAATAATCTAGAACTACTGGTTGTAGATACTTGCGCTCCTCATCAGCTTAATGATGGTCAATATGCTGCTCGTCGAATGATGTGTCAAGAGGCTGCTCAAGCGCTTAATGTGTCATCTTTGCGTGCTGTTGCTGATTCTATTTCTAATAGTGAGGATTCACAGCAGACTTTACAAGATACTCTTAATCGAGTGCAGAAACTTGGTGGCGAAACAATGATGAGAAGAGTGCGTCATGTTGTTACGGAAATAAATCGCGTTCGAGAGTTTGTTGAGGCTTTCCATAAAACAGACATTACTCTTGCGGGAGAATTGATGAACCAGTCACATAATTCATTAAGAGATGATTATGAGGTTACTGTTCCAGAACTCGATACTGCTGTTGATGTGGCTCGCAATGAGGGAGCTTATGGCGCTCGCATGACTGGCGGCGGATTTGGTGGTTCCATTATTGCTTTAGTTGATACTAATAGGGCTAAGCCGATTGCTCAGGCTATTGCTGATGAGTTTGCAAAACGTGGTTTTGCTGCTCCGCGCTCTCTTTCGGCTGTACCGTCATCAAGTGGTGAGCGAATTTTGTAGTATCTGCCTTAAATGGTGTATGCCTTAAGTAGTATCGCCTTAAAGATTGTGTATAAATATTGTGCATAAATAGCATATAACGTATAAACAAATAATATATAAACAAAATGTGCCTTTGAAAGTCTCTACTTGTTTTTCAACCTGTAGAAACAATCAAAGGCACTTCTTAATGGTAATTTATTGATCTTTTGGATTATTTTTGATTAAAGCTTGAATCCAGCGTAGTTTTTAGCTACTTCGATTACTCTGTAAACATCAAGATTCGGTTGAATATTGTTTTCTTCCCTTCTAATAAAATCAAGGAATTCGTACCAATATTGTTGGGCTTGTTCGTTGTGTACGCAAGAAATTTCTCGCAATGCTTGGGAAAGTTTCTTAACGTATTCACGATGCCAAGAGAGAAGCAACCATTCGTTAGCAATGTGACCAGTTTCATTACTTATCTGTTTAGAAATAGTTGTTACCATTGAGTCCGCTAGGCAAGCAATGGCATTGAACTGTTCGCTTTGCTTTAGATTAATTCTTTCACCAATGGCGTTGAAATAATCGCATGAAGAAAGGTAAGAAACGGTTTGCAGCCAATCTACAGCAGTTTTCCAACTATTGCCATACAGTGATGCAAAGTATTCTTGCTTTATATCATCGTAAGTGCGCGTATTGTTCCACAACATGGATCCCATAACATAATTAGGGAAATTATGTGGGAATCCTGCTCGAAGCTCTTGGCAAGAAATGTATCCATCTAATCCTAACTTACTAAGATGTGCAATATCGCGGTAAATAGTTGAACTTATAGCCATGTATCCTAAATCGCCATAATGTGCTCGTCCGAGTGGATAATCGTACACAAATCCATCTCCTTGGAAGGCTTTTTTCCAAGAAAACAGGTAGCTTAGATTTTCTTCTAGCGAGTTCGGCATAACTGTATTGTTGCGATTGTAGGCTTCAGTTTGTGGAATACCATTCTTGTAGTCAACGTCTGCGTAACTTTTTTCAAACGTTCTACTAATTGGTGCAAACATCATGGTGAAACGTTCTGGATTAGCAATTTTCGCATGCTCTGGTGCAAACAATAATTCGTGGTAAAGCAAGAAGCAAATATGAGTGTCCAAACCTTTTTCCGTAAGTTTTTTGTCAAGCGCGTTAAGAAAATCAACGTACTGATCGGAAGGGAATGTCTTTTTGCATTCTTCACATTCACAAATATTGTTGCAAGCGTCAGACAGCCATACGTGCAGATAATCTACGTCTGAATGTTCTTGAGCATACGATACAACAATATCAACAAGTTGCTTAGTTACTTCTGGATTTGCAAAATCTAGACTCGTTAATATTGGAGCGCCGTTAAACAGTTCTCGTTTCCCTGCAATTTCGGCTACTAGTGGTTTCTTGTCTTCTGGAAGACTAACGCCTGATTCCCATCCGTATTTTGAGGAGTATCCTAGAACTTCACCAGTCCAACCATGTCCAACTCTATGCTGAACAATACCGCGCTTGTGCATTGCTTCATCAACAGAATCACTCATTTGTTGCGCAATCTCAATGCTGAATGGCTCTTTCTCTTGATACGGATTAAACTCGTGCTCATACCAACGTTTGAGGAATGGGTAAGGGTTTTCAAATTGTATAAAGAAGCTATTCATGCCAATTTTAGGAAGCCAATCAATGAAATCGACTATGTTCTCAATCTTGTCGGCTCCTTCGATGCATACGCCTCTATGAGCAAAACTTGCCGTTTCATCAAGTTGAATATTTGCCTTTTCAAAGTCTTCTTTGCTAAGAGAAGGTAGTATTTCGTTGCTTCTGCCTGGTCTTAGGAATCTTGCTCCAAACTCGTAAGCAAACCTGTAAACGGCAATTAATAGTGCTACATCTGTATTAGCGTGAATTGAGATTTTTGCGCTAGTCACTTTCAAGCTAAAAGCATCTTTTAGATTCGCACGTTGCTTCTGCTCGTCGGATAAAAGCTTGAAATCTGCCTCTTCTAGTGTGCTTGCAGGCGTTATTTTCATGCCAAACATTCTTTTGCAGAGGCGTTCCATCTCATTGTAAATAAATTCACCAGTATTAGGATTAGCTTGAACATATAGTGTCTTAGACAACATGTTAATTAATCCTCCTTAGAAGTAGCGCTGTTCTTGCTATCCATTAAATCCTTTTCAGCCTTAGAATGAGCTGCGTCTGCTGCCTTGAAGAATGGGAAGTAGATTATAAAGGATAGTACTACAAGCAGTGCTTGTAATATAGCACCTTGCCAGCTTCCTGTAGCAAGGAATCCGCCGATGATTGGTGGAGTCGTCCATGGTAGTGCGACACCAGTGGTGTAAGGAACTAATCCTGTTGCCATAGCGCCGTATGTTACTACAGCATTGATGATAGGCGTAAAGATGAATGGGAAGATCATAATAGGATTGAGAACGGTTGGGAAGCTGAAGAGGATAGCAGTGTTGATGTTGAACAATGCTGGTATGCCTGAAATGCGACCCAATGTTTTGTATTCGCGGCTCCTTGAGAAGAAGAGAAGGCAGAGCGCAAGACCGATTGTTGCTCCGCCGCCACCCATGTACACGAACAAATCCATGAACGGTGCAGTGATGATGTTAGGAAGCGCGTGACCAGCTTGCAAAGCAATACGATTGGCGTCGGCTTGCTGAAGCCAGATTGGGTTCATAACAGAACCAACAACTTGACCGCCGTTTACGCCACAGAACCAGAATACGGAGTTGAGGAGTACGGCAACGAATGTTCCTGGAAGTGTTGCACCAATAAGAGCTAATGGAGTTCCAACTATAATAGCGAGAAGATTATTGAGGCTGCCAATTCCTGTGACTTGCAAAACTTTTGTTACTATTGCAAATAGAACAATTATTACTGTTCCTGGCACGAGTGCTGCAAACGAATGTCCAACAGCTTCTGGAACGCTTTTTGGCATTTTAATTGTGAATTTACGTTGAATAAACTGGCGATATATTTCTGCGGTTATGAAGGCTATAACAATTGCTGTGAATAAACCTTTTCCGCCAATAAGTCCGTAAGGAATGCCGTTTGCTCCTTCTTTGCTTGCGATTGGTGGAGTTACGAGAAGGAATGCGCCGATTGCAAGAACTCCTGCAGAAGGTCCGTCTGTTTTGTATGATTCTGCAAGTCTGTATGAAATTCCAAATGCGGTTGCTAGACCGATTAATCCAAAGGAATTGTTTGCCATAGTGCTAAGTAAAGCATCTAATTCGCCGTGTGTGTGAAGCCATTTGGTCCACGCTTCAATAGGGAAGCTTCCAATTAATGTGAAAATGGAACCAATAAGTACAAGAGGCATTGCCATAAGCACGCCTTCACGCAATGCTTTCAAATGCCGTTGTGCTGCGACTTTTTCGCCAAACGGCGCAAGTTTATTGGACAAAAAATCCATCATTGTATTTCTAGCCATTTTTATCCTTTGTTTGTTGTTCATCAATGAACTTTTTGTTTGGCTTATGTTATGTATAGGGTTCTTCACTGAACATATTTAGTTCGCTTTACTTTCTAATTATTGGTTAAAAAATAAAGTATATCTATCATCGCATTTAAATTATCAAAAATCAAACTTTGTCGTCGAATCGTTTTAATTCCAACAGTTATGAGCGTGTCGCTCTTTGTCTTATAAACTATTTGATTCATTTTTTGCATGTATTTTACAAAATTTAATAAGTGCGGAAATCGTACTTATGAAGGTGTAGAATAGTAATACGGCTTAAGCAATGGTGCGAAGTCAAATATGTTTTCAAGGAGCGCGCATGAGACGAATATACGGAAAGTGTACTGCTTATGCGGTTATTACGCTAGCAATGGCAATAATGCTTAGTGGATGCTCTATAGGAGCGCCAACAAGCAGCGTATCTTCCCAATCCTCATCCAAAAATGGCATAACAGTGTGGGTTATGCAAGACGATTTTACAAAAGAAACACTTAACGCAATCAACAAACAGTTTGAAGCACAAACAGGCGTGCGAGTACATGTACAAGTTCAGCCCTGGGACGGTATTTCTACAAAACTTACAACTGCATTATCTACATCTCGTCCGCCAGATGTTGTTGATATTGGTAATACAAAAATAGCGGATTTTGCAGCAAGTGGAGGATTACTAGATATAACAGAACACGAAAAAATGCTTTCACAAGGTAAACGTTGGCTTAAAGGATTACGAGAGCCAGCTATTTATAAAGATAAGCTGTATGCTGTCCCAGCATTTGCAGCATCTAGAGTTGTTATTTACAACAAACGCATATGGTCTTCAGCTGGAATAACAAATCAGCCAACAACTTTTACTCAGCTGATTTCTGCACTTAACACAATAAAACAAGCTCACAAAAATGAAGCGGATTTTAGTGCAATGTATCTTCCAGGACAGAATTGGTTTGCTGGAATGCAATTTGTTTGGGATTGTGGTGGAAGCTTAGCTTCATTCAATGGAATGCAATGGCATTCGTCTGCAATAAGTAAGAAAACCTTACAAGGACTTAAAAAATGGGCAGATTTTCAAAACGCATTCTCAACAGAAGCATCAAGATCTGCAGAAATAAATAATCCTGATCAAGCGCAAATACTAGCTCAACAAAAAGCTTCAGCAGTATTGACAAATAGTGCAGCTGTTACAAAGGCAATCTCAATTAATCCATCTCTTTCTAGAAAAGATTTTGCCACGTTTCCAATGCCAAGCGTAAATGGTAAGGGTATACAACCTTCTGTTCTTGCTGGTTCAGACTGGGCAATACCGTCTAGAAGTAGCAACGTTGCGTTGGCATTAAAATGGATACGCATTGCTGCAAGCCCTTTAATTCAGCGTAAGTGGATTGTGGAACACGATGGTTGGCTTCCTAATAGTATTGACTTGTTGGATGAATATTTACATTCTCGCGATTTAGACGAGGTGCAAAAAGGATTCTTCGAAACAGCTAGAGTATCTCAATCAACTCCTGCAGCTCCTGGATGGTCGACTATCGAAGCAGATGGTTCTCTTAAAGAATTATTCGCTTCATCTGCTATGTCTGCAAAATCTGTTTTGCAAGCAGCACGCGTATTTCATGACCATGCACAAGAGATTTTCTCTCATAATCAGGTTGGTGGTGACTTATGAGGCTCCTAAAAGTTAGCAAAAATTATAGTAGTAGATGTGCTAGTAAATCTGCTAGTAACAGTGCTAGTAAAATAGTTCCAGTTCTAATGCTACTTCCAGCTTGCATATTACTTATAGTGTTGGTTATTTTGCCTCTACTTATGCTTGTTGTAGCATCTCTTAGCAATTTTAATGCTAGATCGTTGTTTACTGGAGAATTCGAGTTCGTTGGTATTCAGCAATATTTAGCTCTTTTTGCAGACAAAGGATTCTACTATTCTCTAGGAATCACAATTGCTTTTGCTGCATTTCTCGTTATTACTAGCGTGCTCATAGGGATGTGGGTTGCGCAAACCATGTTTAAACAATCTGCAGTAGTAAGGGTGATTATGTCCATTGTTCTTGTAGCTGCATGGGCAATGCCTAATGTTGCTGCTGCATTAGTGTTTAAATGGATGTTTCAACCTGGTTATGGAGTAGTAGGTTGGCTGTTAACTCAGTTAAAAATTTTTGGCAATATTCGCAATCTTTCGTGGACTAGTAACACGAATTTAGCTTTTTGCTGTATTGGATTAATAATCGTATGGCAGGCTGTTCCATATATTGCTATTACCTTATATGCTGCACAAAAGCAGGTTGCTCCTGAATATGCTGAGGCTGCGGCAGTTGACGGAGCTTCAAAAACGCGTATATATTGGCAAATTACAGTACCTATGTTGGCTCCACAATTAACGGCTATAACCATACTTTCTTGCATATGGGATTTCAACGTATTTAATCAAATATGGTTACTTACTCAGGGTGGTCCTCGTGAATCTACTGCAACCGTTGGAGTTTTTACATATAAGAAAGCATTTATTAATTTTTCTATTGGACAAGGCTCTGCAATAAGCGTGGTAACTACTCTGATACTCTTTTTTGCCACGGTTTACTATATTAGACGACTTCTAAAGAATGGTGATGAGCTATGAAGATAGTTACCTTATTGGATTTGCTTCGTAGGCGCGTTACATTGAATAAAATTATTAACACGTTGCTTGCTTTTGTGTTTATTATTGTATGGATTTTCCCCGTGTATTGGATGTGTGTTACGGCATTTTCACCTCGAAACGAAGTTCTACAATCCAAGCCAACTTTGTTACCAAGTCACTGGTCGTTTGAACATATGCATGATGCTTTTTCTTCTGATTCAATGCTTTCATATGCTTGCAATAGTCTGTTGGTAACAGTGTTGAGTGTAGTTATTGCGGTTATTGTAGCGTTTTTGGCTTGTGCTGCTTTAACTATGCACGCGTTTGCTGGCAGAAAGCTTATTATGGCTGCTGTGATTGTTGTGCAAATGATTCCAGCAACAGCAATTCTTATACCACAATTCATTGTTTTCAATCGTTTTGGAATGCTTGATACTTACGTTGGTTTAGTTTTAGCTTATGTTACTGCTGTGCTTCCAGTGGCAATTTGGAATTTGCGAGGATTTTTCTTGGCTATGCCAATGTCTATTTTTGAATCAGCTCGTGTTGAAGGTGCTAGTGAATGGCAAATTTTGTGGAGGATTACATTTCCGCTTGCAGCTCCAGGGATTATCGCAACATCAGTATTTGCTTGTATTCACGCATGGAATGATTATTTAATAGCGTATACTTTTATGAAAACTCAAGAAAAATACACTCTTCCTGTATGGTTGGCGTCATTTGCAACACCTTCAGGAGTTGATGTTGGTGCTCAGATGGCTGCATCTCTGATTTTCTCTGTGCCAGTGATTGTTTTCTTCTTGATTATTCAACATGGTCTTACGTTTGGTTCTATGCAAGGCGCAATAAAATGATAAAAATAAATAATTACCTAGTGTGGGAATCTTAGGAGAAACAAAGAATGAAAGACTCTGATGATTCGCGTAATAGATTGATCTCATTTACGCCAGAAGATATTCGTAAGAAGAATCGTTGTAATGTTTTAAATCTTCTTTACTCAAATTATATTCTTTCGAGATCTGATGTGGCAAAATTAACTGGTATATCTAAATCGTCTGCATCCGCAGTGGTAGAATCCTTGATTTCCGACGGTCTTGTAAAAGAAGGCAAAACAAAGTCTGCAACGTGCCCTGGTAAGCCTGCAGTTTTATTGCATTTATGCGAGAATTCTAGGCAAATAATAGTTGTTGACATTGCTGGAGAGAATACGATTGTTGGAGCTATAACAAATCTTGTTGGAAATGTTATAGAGCGTATTCAAACTCCGATTCGTTTAGATGACAAGCTTTCTGTAGATGATATTGTGTCTTTAATCGTTGATTTGCGTAAAAAGACTACGGCACCACTATTGGGAATTGGTATCTCATCTCCTGGAGTTATTGACGATGAAGGGAAAATTCTATCAGCACCTCATCTAGGTTGGAAAAATGTTACACTGGCGGATGATTTGCGAAAAATATTTAATGTTCCGGTTCGTGTTGATAATAATGCTAATGCTGCAGCCTTGGGAGAAAAACAACTTGCTAATGGATCGAGTAATTTAATATACATACAAATCGCTCGTGGTGTTGGTGCAGGAACACTGATTTCTAATAAGATTGTTGACGGCGGAAAATTTACTGCAGGCGAAATTGGACATGTTGTTGTTGATGAAGATGGTCTTTTATGTCGTTGTGGTAAACGAGGATGTTTGGAAACACTTATATCGATTCCGCGTTTGCAACAGCGTATTGCGGATGCTCCATCGGAAAAAGATAGGATTATTACTCAGGCTGGAACTTCTTTGGGTAAGATATTAGCCATTCCTATAGCTATGAATGGTATTGAAGATGTGGTAGTAAATGGTGATAGCAGTATTATTAACGATACTTTTATTGCTAATATGCAGTTTGCGATTAACAGCAGGATTGATAGCAAGCTATTTGGGGCTGTAAGAGTGCGATTCCCAGCATTAGAACAAGATGCGTCATTGCTTGGAGAAAGTGTAGCTGTTATGCGAAGCGAACTTTGTTGATGCGTGTTGATGTATGCATTAGTGTGTTTGTGTGCTTAGTGGTTTTGTGTTAATTGTTGGCTGGTTGGCAATAATGCAAATTTAAATAATTATAAATCATAATGTAAATAGCTCCTTCGTTTATAAACATATGTTGTGATTTAGATTCATATGTTGCGTTTTACGAAGGAGCTATTTTGTTTATGTGTCTTTGTTTATGCGTCTTTATTTTTATGTATCTTGTTTTAGTCTTGCTGCTTCCAAGTATCAACGTCAATATGATGTTCTGGATTTGCTTGCCAAGCTTTCCATGCAGATTCAACTATGTCTTGCACGTTGTATTTTGCATGCCATCCCATTTCTTCGTTGATTCGCTTCGGGCTGCCAATTAGCTGAGGTGGGTCGCCAGCTCTACGATCTAGAATTGCCTCTTTAAATGGCAATTTCGTAACTTTGCGAATCTCTTCAACAATCTGGCGCACTGATGTGCCCTTTCCAGTACCAACGTTAAACGCATCGTACTTGCGCTCGTCGCGATCCAAGTATGATAGTGCAGCAATGTGTGCATCTGCAAGATCGGAAACATGAATGTAGTCGCGAATGCAAGTGCCATCTGGAGTAGGGTAGTCGCTGCCAAAAATTGCAGGCGCTTTGCCTTTCTGTAAACGTTCAAGAAGCATAGGAATAAGGTTCAGTATAGCTGGATCTTCTAGCTCAACAGGTCCGCAGCCTGCAACGTTAAAGTAGCGTAGGGCGCAGAAGCGAATGCCGTATGGTTTTTCACATGCCCGTGCCATCCATTCGTCGAAGAGCTTTGTTTGACCATATGGGTTAATTGGAAGCATTGGTACAACGTCTTCTGGAACAACCTCTACAGGAGGCTCGCCGTATGTTGCAGCACTAGACGAGAACACGAGTTTTTTTGCTCCACTTTGTCGCATAGCTTCTAAAACATTAAGCATGCCGTTTATATTCTGCTGATAGTACCAAAGCGGCTTTTCTACAGATTCCCCAACCTGCTTGCGCGCTGCAAAGTGAATAACGGAGTCAACATTTTCATCCTTCATGATTTGTGCAAGTCGCGCACCAGCGTCTGGAGAAGATATATCCATTCCATAAAGTCGCGCGCCTTCGATGCGAGTTGGTTTGCCATAGCTAAGGTCATCCACTACGACGACGTTTTGCTTGGCTTGATGTAGTGCGTGAACAACGTGTGCGCCAATGTACCCGCATCCACCTGTTACAAGGACTGTCATTTTGAAGCCTTTCTTGCATGTTTTACGCAAAAGTATTGCATAAGATTTGTTATACGAACTTGGTTGTATAAGGTCGCTATATATTTTTTAAGGCAAAAAATCATCATATAAAGCAAAAGCTGAAATAGAAAGATTGAAAAACATACAGATTGTGATATGCACATTTTCCATCAGTTCTGTGTTCATTTTTGCTCATATATGTTATCTTTTGTGATTTTAGTATACAACACTTGCTCGAGAATTTGTACTTTTGCAGCAAATTTTTAGAAGCAATGCGGGAATCGAAGTGCATTCGCGCGTTACGCTTTGAGCGCGAAGGCAGGTATCGCGTCCGTGTTTGTTTCTATTTTGCTAAAAAAGGGAACAAACGCGGGAATCTAGTTGGGTGTGATTGCCTTGTAGCATGGCATTTCGTTTGATGTTGGTTTGAGTTGGCGTGGCGCTGTGTGGCGCTGCGTGGTGTCGGCGTGTTGCGTGTGTGATGTGTGTGGAATGTTGATTTTTCAATGGTTTTATAGTGTTAGTGTTCTTGTCTGAGTAGTTTCCTGAGAAAAGTCTGGGAAAATTCTTTAAAAACCTTGAAATAATGTGTTTTTACGGTTTTATTAGTGTTAATCCACAAATATTATGGTGAAAATAGTTTTTATTGTGGATTAGTTTGTGTGTAACATTATTTTTTTTTCTGTTTGTTTTATGTGGCTGCCTC
>QWCD01027998.1_pt1 | contig 40944 bp, 23 predicted proteins | sample 1972461 | NCBI WGS metagenome assembly QWCD01 (sample SAMN09866717, study PRJNA288562) | Human vaginal metagenome isolate term4_vaginal, whole genome shotgun... | isolation source: vagina | host: Homo sapiens | place: USA: California | reverse complement strand
TTACAAACAAGCGTCGTCTTTCGGCTCTTGGTCCTGGTGGTCTTTCTAGAGATCGCGCATCTATGGAAGTTCGAGACGTGCACCCATCCCACTTTGGTCGTATGTGCCCAATCGAATCCCCAGAAGGTCCAAACATCGGTCTTATCGGTTCGCTTGCAACCTTTGGTCGCATCAACCCATTCGGCTTTATTGAAACACCTTATCGTAAGGTTGTTAACGGTCATGTAACTAACGAAGTCGAATATATGACCGCAGATCGCGAAGCCGAGCACGTTATTGCTCAGGCAAATCAGGAACTCGATGAAAATGGCAACTTTGTTGGCACTCAGGCACTTGCTCGTGTTGACGAAGAAGAAGCAGTCGATGTTCCTGTAAGCACTGTTGACTACATGGATGTTTCCCCACGACAGATGGTTTCCCTTGGCGCAAGCTTGATTCCATTCTTGGAGCACGATGAAGGTCACCGTGCTTTGATGGGTACCAACATGCAGCGTCAGGCTGTGCCGCTTATTAAGTCGGAGCGTCCACTTGTTGGTACGGGTTCCGAATGGCGTGCTGCAGTTGATTCTGGAGACGTGATTCTTTCCGAAAAGCCAGGCGTTGTAACCTACGTTTCTGCAGATATTATTCGCGTTATGAACGACGATGGAACTCAGTCCAGCTACAAGCTTTCTAAGTTCCAGCGTTCTAACCAGACTACCTGCTACAACCAGGTGCCACTTATTAAAGATGGCGAGCGCGTGGAAGCTGGTACAGTTTTGGCAGACGGTCCTGCAACAGACAAGGGTGAGCTTGCACTCGGCAAGAATTTGCTCGTTGCGTTTATGCCTTGGAATGGTTACAACTACGAGGATGCTATTATTATTTCCCAGCGTCTTGTGCAAGACGATACGCTTTCTTCGATTCACATTGAAGAGTACGAGATTGACGCGCGCGAAACCAAGCTTGGTGCCGAAGAGATTACTCGCGACCTTCCAAACGTTGGCGAAGACGCTATTGCAAACCTCGACGAGCGCGGTATTATTCGCATCGGTGCCGAGGTAGAAGCTGGCGACATTTTGGTTGGTAAGGTAACACCTAAGGGCGAGACCGAGCTTACTCCAGAAGAGCGCTTGCTTCGTGCAATCTTTGGCGAAAAGAGCCGTGAAGTTCGAGACACTTCTTTGCGCGTGCCACACGGCGAAACTGGTACTGTGATTGCTGTTAAGGAAATCACTCGTGAAGACGCTGAAGACGATGGCGATGAGCTTCCAAATGGCGTAAACCAGATGATTCGCGTGTACATTGCTCAGCATCGTAAGATTACGCAGGGCGATAAGCTTTCTGGTCGCCACGGCAACAAGGGTGTTATTTCCCGCATTTTGCCAGAAGAGGATATGCCATTCTTGGCTGATGGTACTCCAGTAGACATTATGCTTAACCCGTTGGGTGTGCCTTCTCGAATGAACTTGGGTCAGGTGCTCGAGCTTCACTTGGGTTGGATTGCTCACGCTGGTTGGGATATTAATTTGGATCCAGACCTTGAGGCTGCTTGGAAGAAGTATGTGCCAGAAGGCGCTGAGCACGGCGATCCATGCACTCCTGTTGCAACTCCAGTGTTCGACGGCGTGCGCCCAGAAACCTTGAAGGGTCTTTTGAGCACTACGCTTGCAGACCGCGATGGCAATAAGCTTGTTGGTTCCGACGGTAAGGCAACATTGTTTGACGGCCGCACTGGTGAACCATTCCCTAAGCCAATTTCTGTTGGTTACATGTACATCTTGAAGCTGCATCACTTGGTTGATGATAAGATTCACGCTCGTTCCACTGGTCCTTACTCTATGATTACCCAGCAGCCGTTGGGTGGTAAGGCTCAGTTCGGCGGCCAGCGCTTTGGTGAGATGGAAGTGTGGGCGCTTGAGGCTTATGGCGCTGCGTACACATTGCACGAAATGATGACCACAAAGTCTGATGACGTTGACGGTCGCGTGCGCGTGTATGGCGCTATTGTTAAGGGCGATAATCTTCCACCTGCTGGTATTCCTGAGTCCTTTAAGGTGTTGCTCAAGGAAATGCAGTCACTCTCCTTGAATGTTGAGGTGCTTAACTCCGAAGGAGTGGCAATCGACATGAAGGATGAAGATGATGATCCGGTGTCGTCTTCTGAAAATTTGGGCTTTAATATTGGTGCACGACCAGATTCGTCTGCCAAAGAAGACCAAGTTATTCAAGAACCTGAATACCAGTGATACAAGTGTTACAAGTGTTTTAATCACTAATCACTAATCACTAATCACTTTAAGAAACTTAGAAAAACAATTTCATGAGACAGGACGATAATAGTGCTGGACGTCAACGCATTTGACAAACTGAGGATTGGACTGGCCACTGCCGAAGACATCCGTAGCTGGAGCCACGGCGAAGTTAAGAAGCCAGAAACCATTAATTACCGTACCCTTAAGCCAGAGAAGGATGGTCTGTTCGGTGAGCAGATTTTTGGTCCTACTCGCGATTGGGAGTGTGCGTGCGGCAAGTATAAGCGCGTACGCTTTAAGGGAATCGTGTGCGAGCGATGCGGCGTGGAAGTTACACGCAGCCGCGTTCGCCGTGAACGCATGGGTCATATTGAGCTTGCGGCTCCTGTAACACACATTTGGTTCTTCAAGGGTGTGCCAAGCCGCTTGGGATATTTGCTCGACATTGCTCCAAAAGACTTGGAAAAGGTCATCTACTTTGCAGCCTACATGGTTACTAAGGTGGACGAAGAGCAGCGTCACCAGGATCTTCCAGACTTGCAAGACGAGTTTGATACTGAGATTGGCAATCTTCGCAAGCGCCGCGACAACGAGATTGATGCGCGTGCAAAGAAAGCAGAAGAAGATCTTCACGAGCTGGAAGAATCGGGCGAAGCAAAAGGTAGCGCAAAGTCTAAGTTGCGTGCTGGAGCTGAGCGCGAAATGTCTGCTATCCGTACTCGCTACGACGAGCAAATTCAGCGTTTGAACGCAGTTTTCGATCGCTTTAAGGGCTTGCGTGCAGGAGATATGGAAGGCGATGTTGATCTTTGGCGAGAGATGGAAGACCGCTATGGCGACTACTTTGAAGGATGCATGGGCGCGGAAGCAATCAAGAAGCGCTTGCAAGACTTCGATCTTAAGTCTGCTGCTGTAGAACTTCGCGAAGAGATCGACAATGGTACTGGTCAGCGCAAGGCGCGCGCTTTGAAGCGACTTAAGGTTGTGAACGCGTTCTTGACTACTGGAAACAAGCCAGAAGCAATGGTTTTGGATGTTATTCCAGTAATTCCACCAGACTTGCGACCAATGGTTCAGCTTGATGGTGGCCGCTTTGCAACATCTGATTTGAACGATTTGTACCGTCGCGTAATCAACCGTAACAATCGTTTGAAGAGGTTGATTGAGCTTGGCGCGCCTGAAATCATGCTTAATAACGAAAAGCGCATGCTTCAGGAAGCTGTTGATTCACTCTTCGACAACGGTCGTCGTGGCCGCCCAGTAACTGGTGCATCGAACCGCCCACTAAAGTCGCTTTCCGATATGCTTAAAGGTAAGCAGGGTCGATTCCGCCAGAACTTGCTCGGTAAGCGAGTTGATTACTCTGGTCGTTCCGTAATCGTTGTTGGTCCAAGCCTTCGCATGCATCAATGCGGTTTGCCTAAGCCAATGGCGTTGGAGCTGTTTAAGCCATTCGTTATTAAGCGTTTGGTAGATCAGGGCTTTGCTCAGAATATGAAGAGCGCAAAGCGCCTTGTAGATCGCGGAGATTCCGAGGTTTGGGGCGTGCTTGAGGAAGTTATTTCCGAGCATCCTGTTCTTCTTAACCGCGCACCTACGCTTCACCGATTGGGTATTCAAGCATTTGAGCCAATTTTGGTTGAAGGTAAGGCAATCCACTTGCCACCACTTGCTTGCGCAGCATTCAACGCCGACTTCGATGGTGACCAGATGGCAGTGCATTTGCCACTTTCCGCCGAAGCTCAAGCAGAAGCTCGCAGCTTGATGATGGCATCCGACAACATCTTAAAGCCAGCAGATGGTCACACTGTTACAATGCCATCTCAGGATATGATTTTGGGCTTGTACTACTTGTCTACCGTAATCGACGGTGCAAAGGGTCAAGGCCGAATCTTCTCTTCGCTTGCAGAGGCTCAAATGGCGCTCGACAAGCATGAGATTGACATGCAAGCTAAGGTGTTAATCCGTGTGCCAGAAGACTTTGTTTTGCCAAAGGATTGGCAGCCTTCTGAGCTTAAGGTTGTAGACCCAGAGCCAGGCAGTCCAGATGTTGTGCGTGAAGAGCGCTTTAAGGATGGAACTGTTCTGTTTGCAACGTCTTGCGGTCGCGTGCTGTTTAATAGCACTCTTCCAGAGGATTATCCGTTTGTAAACCAGCAGGTTCCAAAGGGTGTTCTTTCTAAGATTGTTGACGATATTGCTACGCGCTATTCCACCGCTCAGGTTGCCGCAAGCCTTGATGCTTTGAAGGATCTTGGCTTTACGCGCGCACCTTGGTCGGGCGTTACAATGGCATTCTCCGACATTGTGCTTCCTCCAAATCGCGAGCAAATTGCGCAAGATTACGAGGATCAGGCTGCAAAGATCAACTCCCAGTACGATATGGGTCTTCTTACAGACGAAGAGCGTCGTCAAGAGTTGATTAACTTGTGGACTGAATGCACCGATAAGGTTGCAGACGCAATGCGCGAGAACTTCCACGACGACAACAACGTGAACATTATGGTTCAGTCTGGCGCGCGTGGTAACTGGATGCAGATTCGTCAGATTGCTGGTATGCGAGGCTTGGTGGCAAATCCTAAGGGTGAGATTATTCCTCGTCCTGTTAAGTCAAACTACCGCGATGGCCTTTCCGTGTTGGAGTACTTCATCTCGCAGCACGGTGCTCGTAAGGGCTTGGCAGATACCGCACTTCGTACAGCAGAATCTGGTTATTTGACTCGTCGTCTTGTGGACGTTTCTCAGGAAGTTATTGTTCGCGAAGAAGATTGCGGCACAAAGCGTGGCCTTGTTATGAAGATTGCAGACCGCGACGAAAATGGCAATTTGACGCTTGTTAAGGCTGCTGATGGTGGCCCATACTCGCGCTTGCTTGCTGCAGACGTGCTCGATCCAGCAGACGGCACAACAGTTTTGGCAAAGTGTGGAGACGCGCTTTCTATGGACGTTTTGCGCAGCTTGGTTGCGCACGGCGTTGAAGAGGTTAAGGCTCGCTCTGTGCTTACTTGCGAGTCTAAGCGTGGCGTTTGCGCAAAGTGCTACGGCTGGTCTTTGGCTACAAGCCGACTAGTGGATGTTGGCGAGGCTGTTGGTATTGTTGCAGCACAGTCCATTGGTGAGCCTGGTACGCAGCTTACGCTTCGTTCCTTCCACTCTGGTGGCGTTGCTTCTGCAAGCGATATTACGCAGGGTCTTCCTCGTGTTACCGAGCTTTTTGAGGCTCGTACTCCTAAGGGCGAGGCTCCAATCGCAGAGTTCCCAGGCGTTGTGAAGGTAGAAGATACGGATCACGGCCGTCAAGTCACTTTGACTCCAGACGATACAACCGTTGAGCCAATCGTTTACCCAGTAACTCGCCGTGCTCCAATGCTTGTTAAGGATGGCGACCACGTTGAGGTTGGCACGCAGCTTATTGAGGGTTCTGTGGATCCTAAGAAGATTTTGCGAATCCTTGGTCCGCGTGCGGCTCAGGTGAATATTGTGGAAGAAGTACACAACGTTTACCGCTCTCAGGGCGTTGATATTCACGATAAGCACATTGAGGTTATTGTTCACCAGATGCTCCGCCGTATTACGGTGATTGATTCTGGAGACACTGAGCTTCTTCCAGGTGAGCTTGTGGATCAAGCAAAGTTCCGCGAGGCAAATCTTGCTGCCGTTAAGAATGGCGGTAAGCCTGCTGCTGGTCGACCAGAGCTTATGGGTATTACCAAGGCTTCTTTGGCTACGGATTCTTGGCTTTCTGCTGCATCCTTCCAGGAGACTACACGCGTGCTTACTGAGGCTGCTTTAAGCCAGAAGGAAGATGATCTTAAGGGTCTAAAGGAGAACGTGATTATTGGTAAGCTCATTCCAGCTGGTACTGGTTTGGCGCGCTACCGTAATGCGGATGTGTCTGCGGATCCAGAAGTTCGTGACGCTATGTATCCAAATCTTGCTGTGACTGCTGAAAATAGCACTCCATCAAACTTTGGTGAAAGCGACATGGCAGATGTTGACTTCTCCAACATTGATTTTGGAGACATGAAGCTCGGTGATGATTTTAATCCAGATGATTATCTTGACGATCAAGGTGGTCAGAGTGATTACGATGATGACATTGAGTAATCATGTGATTGCTTGATTGGGTGATTGCTTAATTGCCAATACTCTTGATTGGGTGATTGTGTTATTAAGCGATTGCTGAATTAAGCAAATATGCTTCGATTAGCCGTTGCAAGTTGTTTTACGCATCTTGCAGCGGCTTTTTTGTTCGCTTTCACTGATGAAATTGCATAACGCGTTTCAAGCTCCTTCAAAGCGTGATTTGGCTCAGGCATAAAGTCCAGTGGACTTTATGTGCCAAATCAGCCGAGCGGCTACTAATAGCCGTGCGCTCCGACCTGCCTTTTCGCTTAAAGCGTAGCGCGAAAAGGCAATTCGGAGCGCTGAGCCGCTCAAAGCAGAAGCACTGCTTCTGCGCGGCGAAGACGCTCGCGCGCTTAGCTGCACTACAGATTTGCGTGTTTATGTAGTGCGATTGTATGGCGACACGCCGTAAATTCGGTACAAACGCACTACAAGGCAGGTCGTGTCGTTTGTGCGGGTTAGCTGCAGATTATTTGGCATTATCTACAAAAATCGCCATTGAATTTTGCACGTTTTGCTATTTCTAGATTGGAGTCAAGTATAGTAAATCTTATTTATGTAAAACGAAATGTGTTTATGTGAAAAATCGAAGAACATAAATAATCGAATAACATAAATAAGAATTAAAACTTATTTGAAAGCGAGCTTAAAATGAGCGAAACACTAGTCCTAACGCGCAAAGATTACGTTATAAGAACCATAATTCGAGTTATTGCAATAGTTTCGTCCATTTATGGAATGGCAATGTCTTGGGATTCAATGGCGCTAACGTATTTTACGAATCTTTCTAACTTGATGATTTGCTTGGCGCTGCTAGGCTCGCTGATTCTAGACACGCGAAGTGCGCTTAAGTCTAAAAGCGATGAGCAGGGTGTGCAGGCTGAGCGCACTGGCAGCTGGGTGGATTCAAAACCAAACGCATGGTACGTTTTTAAATTTATGATGACGATTTCAATCGCTGTCACTTTTACGCTATATCTTTGCTTCTTGGCTCCTACAAACAAGCTCGGATTTGTTGGCGCGTACATGAACAATGGGTGCTCAAGCTTATGTGTGCATTTTATAACGCCGTTGCTTGCGATTTTTGACTTTATTCTTTTTGATTACAAGTACAAGTCCAGCCGTGCGCACGTTTATTTTGCTACGATTCCGCCGCTCGCTTACGTTGCGTACGCTGTTGCTCTAAGCGAGTTTGCTGGCGTGCGTTGGGGGGATCATGCTATGGCAGCGCCGTACAATTTTTTGAACTACAAAGCGCCTGCAGGATGGTTTGGATTTGCGCCAAACACGTTTAATTCCACAACTCTTGGAGTGGGTGTTGTTTATTTGCTTGCAATTTTTACGCTGATTTTTATTGGCATTGGAATAGCATTTCTTGCGATTAAAAACGATCGCGCTAAGCGACTCTCTAATCAACAATAGTTAGCGCGACTAATCCGCGCTAACGACGACCTGCATTGCGCTACTTATGTAGTGCGATTGTATCTAATTTGGGCATTTTTTGGTACAAACGCACTACAAGGTTACATACAAACTAAGCCAGTTGGTAGAATTGTGTTTATGTGTACGGAAGATTCTGCGCTGGCTGCTGTTCAATCGTTGCTAAATGGCACTCTTAAAAACGCGCATGAACGCAACACCAATGTTTTGCTTGTTTTTGGAGCACCAAACGCTGGCAAGTCAAGTTTTGCGCTTAGCGCGTTGCTTTTGGGTTTGCGTTTTGATTGGAGCGCGGCATCTGATTCGCCTTGCTCGCTCAATAATCGCGCTGCGCAGCTTTTGCTAAAAAACGCTATTCGTGGTGATATAGCTGTTGCTGCTGCTCAAAATCGCTCTACAGCTGCACGAATGTCGGATTACGTGATTCAAAACTTGGGTGTCTCGCATCAATCGCGCCCAGTTGGCACACTTTCCGCGCTTGCGTTTAGTTTGATTTCCGCGCGAAACAAGCTTTTTGGCATGCCTGCACCTAAGTTGCTTAATGGCGCTGAGCAAGATGCTCTTCTTCGCGAAGTTGTGCGCGTACACGTTAATCACGTTTTGCAAGGCGATAGTGGCAATTGCAAAGTTTGCGCTCTTTTTAGCGAGTATTTTGCTAGCGATTATTCCAAAGATTCTTCTAAAGATTCTTCTAGTGATTCTTCTAAAAATTCTTGGATTTACACAATTTCTAAATTACAAAACGCGCAAAATAGCGAGGACTCGCATGATTCGCATGATTTTAGTGATTCGCTCGATTCTAATTACATCTCTAACATCTCTGTAAATAGCGCTTTTATTCACCAACTTCGAGATATGCTCGCGCGCTTAGACGAGATGGGCATTGTAAGCGATTTTGCGGAAAAAAATATGCTGAACAGTTTGGACTCGCAGCTTAGTGTTCAGTCGGATTTTGTATCGTCTATTATTGTTAGCCGCATTAGAACTCAATGGAATTTGGCTTTTGCTCTTAGAAGCGAGTATGCGGATTGCGTGCGCAAAAAGTATCCGAACGCTTTTAGGCTTGATTCTTCTAGGCTTTTGGCAAGTGGCGTTCAAATTTTGAACGATATTTTTAATAATTTACATTGCAATAGTGCTAATGAATCTTCGGCGGCTTGCGATTCTTGCGATTCTTCCCTTGAGTTTTACGCTCTTAAACTCTTCCTTCCGCGCATGTTAGTTGTTGACGATTTTCACGACGTAACGCTTGCTGGCTTGGCTTTTCTTGAGTCGCTAGCGCGCTTGGGCGTGAGAATTGTTTTAACGGCAAATCCCGACGAATCCGTGCAATCCTTCCGTGGATCGTACCCCGATTACGTTGTTGAATCAGCGCAAAATGGCGTTATGCAAGCTGCTGTTTCTGAAATTTGCGATTATAAAGTCGAAGGATTTGGCGAAGATTTTGCAAAACAGATATCGCAAGATGTAAAGCGCCAAGAATCGCATAATCTACCTGATTTTATAAACCATTCCAATCGCTCAATTTCGCTAAATCTTTTTTCTGCACGCGTTTCGCTTTCGATTGCTTCGCTTATGCCAACGCAAACGCCTATCGCCCGCAGGGCTTGGAAAATGGCCAATATCCAAGGTGCTTTTCCTATAGAAAAAATCGAATTAAATTCGCAAAAAACAGAAAATTCTTCGGTTTCTGGCGATTTGTACAGAACTCCTAGCCAAGAGATGGATTGCGTTATTTGGCAAATAAAGCGCGCTCATTTAGACAATAAGATTCCTTGGAAAAACATGGCTTTAATTGCGCACGATAATGCAACAGTTCGCGCGTTTGGCGAGCGTCTTAGAAAAGACGGTGTTCCTGTGCGCTACTCGAGCGTCACGCGCGCGCTTAGAGACGAGCCGTTTATTAAAGCGCTTTTTGCGATTATTGAGTTAGCGCAATTTAGTCAAAAAAGTGTTGATGATTTAGCAAAAAGCGTGCATTCGGGTAATTACACGCTTTATTCGATTGCACATTTTGTTCGCTCTAGAATAAAGACCGTTTTGGAAAGTCCGCTTGTGGATTCTGGCGATTACAATTGCGCGGATTTGGCGGCTGTTGATTCTCTTATGCGCTCAATTTGTTCACTTAGCGAAGTGATTTCAGGCGCAAATGCAAGTGGTGCAAAGGCGAACGGTGCAAAGGCGAACGGTGCAAATGCAAGCGGAGAAAATTCGCCATTACACGGTCTTATAGAGCAATGGAAAGCGCTTAGCAATCGCCTTTTAGGCGCAAACGAGCCATCTGCGATTGAAAGCGCAAGCGTTACGGTTGACAATCGCGTTTTTAGCGCGCAACCAAACGCAAATAGCACGCAATTTAGCATTGAGTCGTGTTATCTTTTGATTCTTAAGGCGCTTATTGACGGCTGCTCTGCGGATTCTGGCGATTTAGGTGATTCAGAAAACGAAGAGAATCAAGGCGTAAAATCTACAGAAATCTTTTCTGTTTTGCAAAAAATGCGCCCAAACAGTGTTCATATGCGTGCGTTGATGCGCGTGTTTAATATTGTTCTAAGACTTTCTAAAAATCTAAAAAATAACCTTGAAAAAGTTAAAAACAGCGGAGAAAATCAAGTTAGCTACGTTTTAAGCAAGGCTTGGAATCTTTGCAATTGCGCTAAAAAGTGGCAAATTCAAGCGCTTAGTAATAGTGATGAAGGCCGCGCGGCAAACGATAGGCTAGATGCTGCAATGCGTCTTTTTGAGTACGCGGATTCGTTCTCGTATACAGTCTCACAAGGCCAGCAGACGCCTAATGGAGTCTCGGCTGCTCCAACAATCGTGGAGTTTATTGATCAAGTTCGCCAAATGGAAATCGAAGCGGATTCGCTTGCAAGCGTGGCGCCTCTTCCAGACGCTGTGACTCTTACAACGCCTTCTGGCTCGGTTGGAAGAACGTGGGATTACGTGTGGATTCCTGCGGTTCAGCAGCGAGTTTGGCCGAATACTGCCGCTAGAAGCACTATGTTTGCTTCGGAAACGCTTGTTGATATTGTGCTAAATAGCAGGATTTTAAGTGGAGAAAGTGGAGAAAGTGGAGATATAACGTACTTTTTTGACGCGTATTCTAAAAATCCTAATGGCATTTGCGTAAGCGATAAGCAAGCGATTTTTACTGGCGAACAGCGAAGCTTGCTAATGGCAATTACGCGCGCTCGCAAGCATCTTTGCATTAGCGCGGTGAATAGTGATGATTGCGTTCCTTCGGACTTTTTGTACTACTATTTGCCAGAGATTTATTGGAGAAATCAAGACGGAAGTTGTGACTACACAGATTTTTGTGGCGATTTTGCTGCGGTTGATGCCGATGCAAGAGGTCTTGTTTGCGCGTCTAGAATCACGCTTGCTAAACAGGAGTATGGCTCTAAGAATAGCGATAGTTTGGCGCAAAATCCTACGATTCAAGATGCGTTAAATGCGTTAAATCTGTTAAAAAACAACGGAGTTGATGCAGCAAATCCAGATAATTGGGATTTTATGCGTAAAAATTACGATTCTGAGATTGATTCTGCGATTGATTCTGAAACACAAGAATCGCAAGTAACCGCAGAATCGAAAGAAGAATCGCCACTAAAGTCACAAGAAAAGTCACAAGAAAAATCCTCCACTAATAAAACTCTTGTAACTCTATCTCCTTCAATGGTAGATAAACTTTGGTCTTGCCCAGTTTGTTGCCTTTTGGAGAGTAAATTTGCTGGCCCTGCCGTAGGAAGTACTGCAGCACAATTTGGTACGCTTATTCACGAAACTGCAAGGTGGGCAAGTCAAGATGAGCATTTAGACAACGATTATTTGCGCAAAAACTACCCACAGCTTCAAGCGTTTGTTAGCGGGTTTGTTGGCACTCGCGCGCAGGAATCTGCGGACTTTGATTTTTCGTTTGATTCGTTTAGTGCTTTGCAAAAAAAGGCGATTGAAGACGTTGCAAATAAGATGATTGAGCATTATTATTCGATTTGCCCGAGTGATTCTAGTATTTCTAACGTAAAAGACCGCTACCGTTTTATGAAAAACGATTTGAATGTTCGCCGCGCGCTTTACACGATTTCTCAATATTTTGTAGGCTCGCTAAACGGGCAAAATTACCCGATTCTTGTGCAAAAAGACGAAGATGGTGTTGTAACAAAGATTCTGCCTGCACCCGAAAAGTCAAAAACAGCTAAGCCGACTATTGCAGACGTTCCTTTGGGAAGCCTTGAGGAAGCTTATTGCGAGTGCCCAATAAACGCCACTTTTGGCTTTGACGATATTCTAAACGCGTACAATCTTGTTGCTAAAACGCAAACAAGCTTGGAAGATCTTTATTCAATAATGGGATTTTTGGTAGGCGGATGGCCTAATGGCGGCTCATGCGATTTGCGCGTTAGAATCCAGGGGCGAATCGACCGCATGGAGCTTAGAAAGTTAAACGACAACACGCAACAAATTCGCCTAATCGACTATAAAACAGGAAAAGTTCCTAAAACACAGCAAGTTTTTAATGATTTGCAGCTTATTTGCTATCAACTGGGAATTGTTTTTTGCTCCGAAAACAATAAAGACTATGAGCAATTGCTAAAGCTTAAGCACACAAAAATCGCGCGAAGTGCGCTGTTCCACGTTGTGTACAAGGATTCTCCTGCGCAAGATAATGGCGTTGCAGAGAACATTTGTCAGCCTTCGCTGTTTGATGAGGATGGCTCGTTAAGCGCTAGTGAAATCATAAGTCGTTACAGATATTCTAACAATAATCGCCTTTACGATCTTCCAAGCATTGATGAGCAAAATCCTGCGCAAGGCGTAAGTCAAAGTGCGTGGGCGGATTTTGTGAAATTGCCAATGCGCGCAAAATGGTCGCTTATGATGATATCTCGCGTATTTTTTGCCGCTGCTGCTGTTAAGTCAACAAGTTTTGCTGTAGAGCCAAAAACGGATCATAAAAATTATTGTAGATGTTTAGACGTTTGCCCTGCGTGCGCGGAAAAAGTGGACACTGTTTACGAAGTGATTGAAGGTAAAAATGAGCAATAACAACGTTAGCGCCGTAAAATCCACACCTAATAGTGGTCCAAGCGTAGAGCAAAAAAACGTTATAGAAGCGCCGATTAATCAAGACGTGCTAATAGTTGCTGGAGCTGGCAGCGGCAAAACATACACCATGACTCGCCGCGTAATACATTTAATTAAAAGCAAAGTTCCGCCAGAGTCCATATTGGGATTAACGTTTACAAACAAGGCGGCTGCGGAATTGCTAAGTCGCGTTTCTGCGGAGGTTAGTGCAAGCGGCGCAAATGGCTCAAATGGCGCAAAGTCATTCTTAAAGCCAGAAGTTATGACGTACGACGCATTCTTTCAATCAATCGTAAGAAGATACGGGCTTTTGGTTGGATTCAACCAAAACACCATGCCATTAAGCGATGCTGGCGCGATGGAAATAATAAAAAGTATAATCGGAAAATATTTAGATAATCCACAAAATAACGCTAAAAATTTAAGTAAGCTATACAATTTTGACACTTTGTGCGCTGATGTTATTAATCTTTGCGCCGAAATATCGTGCTCGATGATTGGAGTAGATAGTATAGGCGCAACGTGCTCAAGCGTGCCTCAAGCTGTTCAAAAAATACGCGAGTGGAATAATGAGTTTGCAAAACACTTAAAAAACGTTATTGCAGATAGAAAAGTAGAATCGCCGCTAAGCGCAAAAGCTCCAGCGATTCCAAAATACAAAAAAGTCAAAAAAACAGCTGGAATGAGTGAGCAAGACGTGGAGAAAGCGTCTGCGGAAAAATTTAAGAATGCGTGCAAAAATTACGAAAAATATTGGAATGATTCGTGCTTGCAATTTTGCATAAATCTATACAACGCTTGCCTAAAACGAGACATTTTGCTAGATCTTGTTTTACAATTTGACGCCGAAAAAAAGCGCGTAAACATGGCGCAATTTAGCGATTTTACGATTGCAGCTTATTATTTGGTTACGCATTTTCCTTCGATTTGCGCGCAATACAGGAATCAATATTCGCAAGTTCTTTTAGATGAGTATCAAGATACTTCTACAACGCAAGCAATGCTTATAAATACGCTGTTTTATGGTAATGCTGCTGCAGAGGGGAATCGCACGCATGTTATGGCAGTAGGTGACCCGTTCCAAGCAATCTACTCGTTTAGAGGCGCTTCAACTGGAGCTTTTTGCAAGTTTGAGCAAGACTTTAACATAAGCGCGCAAAACAAGTATTCGCTAACTGTTACGCGCAGAAATTCGCTGTTTATACTAAAAGTTGCAAACGCGCTAACCGAGCCGATGCGCGTAGAAAATGGCGATAATTCAACGCAAAACGCAAGTCGTAGGTTTAGCAGCATTGACGATCGCGAAGTGCAAGTGGAAACCTTAAAGCCAAAAGAGGATGCGTCAAATGGCACTGTTGGTGCGTTATTTATGCCAAATCAAGGCGAAGAAATTGATGCAGTTGTGCAATTCGCTAAGAAAATCGTTGAAAAATATGGCGAAAATCCACTGGAACCACAACTTGCGATTCTTTTTAGAAGTAAAGCAAAAATGCCGCAATATGCTCAAAAGCTGGAGGATGCTGGTATTCGCACGAGCATAGTTGGCTACTCTTCGCTTATTGAAAAGCCTGCTGTTAAAGATGTTTTGAGTTTGCTAAGAGTGATTCAAGACCATAGCGACTCCAATTCGCTTATGCGTCTTCTTGCCACTCCTCGTTTTGCGCTATCTACCGCGGATTTGGGTGTGTTGGCATCAATCGCAAATAGTGCGAATACGGAATATCTTTACAACGTGTATGCAGCGGCTGGTCTTGTTGAGGAGGGATTGCCTAGAAGCCAGTGGGATTGTGCTGTTCGAAATCTTAGAAATAAGGCAAATAGTGGGGAAATATCTGGGCAAGTCATAAATATTTATGGCGGAGTGTATTTAGCGGATTTGATTATGCGCGATTTTGGCGATTCTGGTAAGTCTGCGGCTGCTGGCGATTTTGGCGATTATTGGGTTAGCCAAATGCGAGAAAAGTTGAGCGCACATGCATTCGCTGCAGTAAGCCGACTTAGTAAAATCCTAAATAAAGTTGATCGCGTGCAAAGAAATTCGCTAACAAGCGTTATGCAATCAGCTGTTGAAGTGCTTAACGTAGATATTGATAGCGCTGTTGGAGCGGCCTTAAAATACAAGGATTTTAGCAATCAAACAATGCTTAACGACATGCACAATGTTCTAGATTCGCTAAACGCGATTGTAGAAACGTATGTGCAAGAGATGGGCGAGTGGCAAGATGTTAGTTTGCGCGGACTAATCAATTGGATTGACTCAGCAAAAACGCTTGATTTGCAAGCTTCTGGAACAGAGCAAAATAGTGCGCAAGTTGTTTTAATGACAGTTCACCAATCAAAGGGTTTGCAATGGCCAGCAGTTGCTGTAGTTGGGCTAAACGAGGGCGCTTTTCCAAGCAATCAAGGCGATTCGCTAAAAGTTGATGATAATGGGCAAGCCAGCGCTCGCATACCGATTGAGTTTGCTGCAAGCGTGCCTTCTGCGTTGCGCGTGGATGCCAATATTTTGCCGCATTTTCCGCATACAGTAACGCGTGCCGAGGCAATGCATCCGCAAAAATCCATGCAAAGTTTAGATAGTGTGCAAAAGATTTTTGACGAGATTAAACCAGATAGAATCAAAGCTTTGTGTGATTTTGCGGCTGCTGTTCAAGAGGTGGATGCTGGCTCTGAGGATTGTGGTTCTGCGGATTCTGGCGATTTTTTGAGTGAAGAAACGCGCCGCGTGTATAACGCGTATAAATCCCAGCAAAGCGTTGATTTTATGCCATTTACGCAAAGTGAGGAGCGCGGAATCCAGCTTCACATGGACGAGCGCCACCTTATGTACGTTGCTCTTACGCGCGCAAAGTTTGCAGCGCTTTTAACTGGTTCAGCAAATTCGGGAGATTCGGAAGAAAATGGGCGTAAGCGTGCAGCTTCGGTGTTTCTTAAGGAGTCGATGGAAGCTATAAAGTCGCTTAATGGTGTGATTGAAGTTAAAAAATGCGAGGCGGAAAATTCTGGCGATTCTGTCTCTGGTGATGCTGCGAATCCTAGTAATTCTGCGGATTCTGGCGATTCCGGCGAAGATGTTTTTGGCCTTATTGCAGGCGATTTTGCAGGTGAGCTTTCTAAAGAGTTTGGAAAAATTAAAGTTCAAAGCGATTCGCGTGCTAAAGAAAGCGTGCTTGAATGGCCTTGTGCTTTGAGTGAAGATGTAGAAAATGCGCTTCAAGAATCTGCAAAGCTTGTTAAGGGTGAAGATGTTAAAAGTGAAGATTTTAATGGTGATTTTAGTGGCAATGCCGATGGCGAATCTTCCTTAATATCACATCAAAAATCGCTTTATTACCGCGCAAAAGCGTTTGTTCAAGACGCCGATTTAACATCGCAAAACGCTGGCGATTATTCTCTAGAAGACTTAGCAAAAAAGGTGGAAAAGATTTCCAACGGATCTAGGCTTAACGTAACGTCTTTGCAAAAAATAAGCAAAGTTGCGCCTGATGTAAACGCAAACGCAAACGCTAGCGCGCGCGCAAACGATCGAGTTTACAACAATCTATTGGCTTGCATTCGCCCAATTCCGTCCGTTTCGTCGATGGATGCAAATCTCGGTACAAAATTCCACGCGTGGGCGCAGCAATTTGTGGATTCGGCAGTGTCTTCTAGTGCATCCGAGTGCGCTAAGTGGCGTACTATTGTAAAAAATGGCACTTTGCTGGATGAGCAATTTATTCCTCAAGATCGCAAAGATTTGCTTTACGAGTTTAATCAGAATCGCAAGGATTCGGATTCTCAAAGTTGCGCACTAAATCAATGGAAGCAACGGCTTATAGAATCGCGTTGGGCAAAACGAGTGCCGCTTGCTGCAGAAATGCCGATTTTAATGCAAGTCGATAATACGGAGTTTGCAAATAGAATCATCAACGGCACTTTGGATGCTGTTTTTGCAGGAGGATTAGACGCTAACGACGAATCAAAACTCTACACAATCGTTGATTGGAAGACGGGTAAGCGGCCAAAAAGTGCGGAAGATATTCGCCTAAAACTTGAGCAGCTTGACTGGTATAGGCTACTGCTTGCGCGCGCTACAAACGTTGATTTAAGCTGCATTGACGCCACTCTTTACTACGTTAGCGAGGCGCGTGCGGAAAATCGCGAGATTCACGCGCTGTGCAAAACTCGTGACGAGATTTTGAGCGAGGCATCTTTTTAGAATCAACGTATTTGGTAATCTAAAAGTAGAGCATAAGCCGATTTAAGTTAGTAAAAGTAAAGTTAGTAAAAGTAAAAGAAGGACAAAATGACGGTTGAGTTTCGTCCAGTTAAAATTAACGAYACGGAACTGTTGCAACAATAAACGGCAAATTTATGGGGCTGCTTCTTGCGCGCGTGTACGGAGATAAAGTGCTGTTTAAGCAAGTTCAGAAGATGCTAGAAGAGCAAGAAGCAAAGATGTCTAGCAAAGACGACTCTTTGCACGTAAAAGCGCTGGATTCTGCGATTTCAATGGGTCAGATTGAGCGCAAGTTGGAGGCGATGAGCCATATAAACGACTTGACTCAGGCAGAGTTGGAGCTTTTTATTGTTTCTCCAGACGCTCGCGGGCACGGAGTCGGCGGCGGATTGTGGAAGCGCACAATGCAACATTTGCGTAGTCGCGGAGTGAATCGCTACTTTTTGCACACAGACACGGCTTGCGATGTTAGTTTCTACGATTATCACGGGCTTAGGCGAGATGCTACGTGGGCTAAAAAAGATCACGAAAAGTATGCGGATCGCGTAAAAGACCTTGTTGAGGATTTGTACATATATTCGGGCGAGCCGTTTGTAAACCGCGCCAGACGCACGCATCAGTCGCGCTGATTAATCGTCTACGTTCGAGCGCTTAGACCGCGCGAACGATACACCTCGCTAGCTGCGAAAAATCTCGAATCTCTACCTAGCTTGCGCTGATTAATCGCGCTTGCGCGTTACAATAATCCACCCAATTGACGCGATTGGAATCGCAACAAGCGTAGAAATCCACGGAACCATCATTCCTCCGCGCGAACTCCACGCGTCAATCGCAAATCCCGCAACCATGGATCCAAGCGAGGCGCCAGTCGCGGATGCTGTTGGCAGCCAAGATAATCCTTCGGTAAGCGAATGCTCTGGAATTGTGTCTTTAACAATAAGATTTCCAGTTGCAAAAATCGGCGAAACGCATAGTCCACTTAAAAGCTCAAAAATGCTTAGAAGCACAAGTCTATCTATGTTAATGTTCATAAGAATAAAGCCAATAGTAAGCAGGCTTAAAAACACGATTAGATGAGACCAGTTGGATCCGCGGAATTTATGCGAGCCAAAAATAACGGCTCCAACTAAAGACCCGCATGCAAACAGCGCAAGTTGCAAGCCGATTAGTTTGTCTAATCCTTGCGCGCGCATTGCTGCTGTAACAGATACGTCAAAGGCGCTAAAACTCATGTTAAAAACAAGGAACATAACAACAAGCGGTATGATTCCGCGGTAAAGAAGCACGTTTTTTGGCTTGTTTTTGCGATTTGTGTTCCTCAGCTGTTTTAGCGAAAGCCTATCTCTAAGATTTTTTGCGATTAGTTTCTTGCCATTTTTCGATGAGTCCTCACTTGCTGTGTAAGGGCCATTTTCCAGCGCGACTCGCACATCTTCATCATTTGCGGGTGCGCTTTCTACTTGCACGATTTTAACAACCGCAGGCTGCGTGTTTTTAAGCGATAAGAACCATGCTCCGCCTAGTCCGCTTGCTAGAACTGGCACAAAAAGCTGAGATACTGGGTGAACGCTAGTGGCAAGCCATGCAGCAAGAATTGGTCCGAAAATGAACACAATCTCGTCAATTCCAGATTCCAGCGCGTATGCAACGTTTAGCAGCGTGTCGTCGCTTTGATTTTTAAGCGTATATGCCCAGCGAGTTCTAACAAGCGCGCCGAACGCAAATTGTGTAACGCCCATTAAAATTGCAAGCGCAAACAGTATTGGCAAAGGTATGTGGAAAAGTGCGGCGGTTGCAAACGAAAGCATGCAAACAACTTGCGCACTTAGTGCGATTACGCCGACTTTTCTTTGGCCGAATCTATCAAAAAGCTTTGCATATAATGGCGTTACGGCTGCTTGCGATAGCACGTATGCGGCGCTCATAGTGCCTGCAATTGTCCAATTATTATAAATGTGGTTTAAGGCTAGAACAATTCCTAAGCCCATCATCGAAATAGGCAGCCTTGCTATTGCTCCAGATATGCAAAACGCTCGTGTTCCTTCAAAAGAGAACAATTTTGCGTAGTTTGACATAGGCGAAGACTTTTGCTGCGCCGATTGCGATGACATATTCACTTCCCTTAAATTTGTACGCGCTTAGCATGTTTAGCATGTTTAGCATGATTGATTTTTGAGTGTCTTTCTAGTCTACATTATGGCGTCAAAGTTTGCCGATGTTGTTTTGTTTTCCCGTGTTTGTACGTGTTTTGGGTCAAATGTGGTACAAAGTGCGGAAAAGTTTTCGCGCAGATTAGTCGCGTCTATTGCGATGTGATTGTTTTTACGATTTTTTGCGATTGTATATAGAGATTATCTTTTGAAGAAAAGTATTGTAGAATTAGAGATAATTGATTTTCTCTAATAAAAATGAGAAACAAGAATTTTAGAAGGTGCGTAATGTTTGGTTCACTTATTTGCTCGGCATCTGGATTTGCTAACATTCAATCAGGTTCTGCAATACTTGGCTCCATGATTTTTGCAATCGTGGTTGTTCTTGTTGGTATTGGAATTAAGATTTGGAAAAAATACGGCAAGCACTAGAGTACATTAGAGTATTTGATTGCTAGAGCATTAGATTTAGCTTAATATTTTCGACTTTTATTTTTTACGGCATTTTTGTGATTGCCGCTTTTGTTGACGTGCGAAGTCGCAGTTTTGTAAATCCGTTGAGGCTTAACGCTACAATAGAGCAGATGAGTGATACAACGATGCAATCGACGGATGAGATTCTTGCAGAGATTGTAGACTCTGTAAAAATTCCTCAATCCTCAGATATAAACAATAAAAAGTCAACAAAAACTGTGAAAAAAGAAAATAAAACTACAAATAAAAATACAAAAACTAAAAAAACTAAAGACTCTGAATCGAATAAGGTGAGTAGGGCATCTAAAGTATTTAAGTCTCCTAAAAGCTCTAAAGCCACTTACAATGCGCTTCCGCCAGTGGTAAATGATCAGCGAGAGGGCGCGCTTGTTGCGCCTCCAAAGTATCGCAAGGGGTCAATGCGAATCGTTCCGCTTGGTGGATTGGGTGAAATTGGCCGAAATATGAACGTTATTGAATATAACGGCCATATTTTGCTTATAGATTGCGGAGTGCTTTTCCCAGAAGAAGAGCAGCCAGGCGTGGATCTGATTTTGCCAGACTTCCACTACATTCAAAACAGACTAGATAAAGTAGACGCGCTAGTTTTAACTCACGGCCACGAAGACCACATTGGCGGCGTGCCGTATTTGCTTAAAATGCGCCCAGATATTCCGCTAATCGGGTCTAAGCTCACTCTTGCGTTTGTTGAAGCAAAGTGCGAAGAACACAAGATTAAGCCAAAAACAATTCAAGTAGAAGGCCGATCAAAGCTAAAAGTTGGCCCATACAATTTGGAGTTTATTAGCGTAACGCACTCGATTCCAGACGCTCTTGCTGTTTGTGTAAAAACGCCAGCAGGAACGATTATAGATACGGGAGATATAAAGTTAGATCAGCTTCCACTAGACCATAGGCTTACTGATTTAGTTGAATTCGGAAAGCTTGGCGAGCAAGGAATTGACCTATTAATGGCTGATTCCACAAACGCTGAGGTTCCAGGATTTGTTAAGCCAGAAACCACTATTGGACCGGCTTTGGATCAAGCGTTTGCTAACGCATCGCGCAAGATAATCGTAGCAAGCTTCTCTAGCCACGTTCACCGCGTTCAGCAAGTCGTAGATGCTGCGCACAAGTATGGTCGAAAAGTGGTGTTTGTTGGGCGATCAATGGTTAGAAATATGTCGATTGCGGCCGATCTTGGCTACTTGCATATTCCAGAAAATACTGTTGTAGATCTAAAGCAAGCAAAAGATATTCAAGACGACAAGCTTGTTTATATGTGTACAGGGTCTCAAGGCGAGCCAATGGCAGCACTTGGGCGAATCGCAGACGGAATACACAAAGATATTACAGTTAACGAGTTCGATACCGTTATTCTTGCAAGCTCTCTAATTCCAGGAAACGAGCACGAAGTTTATAAGGTTATTAACAAGCTTGTGCAAATGGGCGCTCGCGTAATCAACAAAGACAATGCTGCAATCCACGTATCTGGTCATTGCAACGAGGGTGAGTTGCTCTATTTGTACAACATTGTTAAGCCAAAGTGCGCTATGCCAATCCACGGAGAACACAGGCATCTTGTTGCAAACGGTTTGATTGCTGTTAAAACGGGCGTGGACCCTAAGAATGTTGTTTTGGCAGAAGATGGCGATGTTGTGGACTTGTACCACGGAAATGCTGCTGTTGTTGGCTCTGTTCCATGCGGATACGTGTACGTTGACGGCGATTCCGTTGGAGAGCTTACAGACGAAGAGCTGGAAAAGCGCAGAATCCTTGGTACGGAAGGCTTTGTGTCTAGCTTTGTAGTTGTAAATACAGATAGCGCAGACATTGTGGCTGGTCCTAAGATTTACTTGAATGCTGTTGCAGAAGACGAATCTGATTTTGAAAAGGTTCGATCTCAGATTGTTTTCCAGCTTCAAGATGCCATGATGCACGGCGAGAAAGACACGCACAAGCTTCAGCAGATTATGCGAAGAACGCTTGGAAGTTGGATTGCGCGCGCGTTGCGTAGAAAGCCAATGATTGTGCCTGTTGTTGCGGATCTTGCGCAAAAGGATTAGTCAAGTGATTAGTCAAGGACTAGTCAAGCGATAAGAGCCACGTAAAAATCATAAATAAAGTAAAATCACCATAAATACACAATAAACACAAAAGGAAGTTAATATGCCAGGAGCAAATCTGACTCGCGTAGAAGCTGCGGAACGTTTTAGCGCTATCCAAATGCCAATTCACTACACTGTTGCACTTGATTTAGGCAAGGGTGGCCGCGATTTTAAGTCGCACACAAATATTGAGTTTGGCGCAAAAGCTGGTGGAACAAGCTTCCTCGATTTGATTGCAAACAGCGTTGAATCCGTTGTGCTTAATGGCGAATCTCTTGACGTTTCTAAGGTTTTTGCAGATAGTCGCATCGAGCTTGCAAATTTGGCCGAGCACAACACAGTAGAAGTTGTAGCAAATTGCCAATATTCCAACACGGGCGAAGGCTTGCACAGAAGCGTGGACCCTTCCGACGGCAACGTTTACCTTTACACGCAATTTGAGGTTCCAGACGCTCGCCGCGTTTATGCTGTGTTTGACCAGCCAGATTTGAAGGCAGTTTTTGACTTTAGTGTGGATGCTCCAGAAAGTTGGATTGTTACTTCCAACATGCCAGTTAAAAGCGAAACTGCGATTGAAGGCCGTAAGACGGAAGATGGCACTTTGGAAAATGGCGCTGTAGAAGGCATGAAGCGCTGGGTGTTTGAGTCAACTCCAAAAATGAGCTCTTACTTAACTGCGATTTGCGCAGGCCCTTACGCCGAATGGCACACGTCTTACAACAACGAGGACGGCCGTGTAGTTCCAATGGCAATGTACTGCCGTCAGGCACTTAAAGACGCGTTTGCAAAAGATGTTGACTACTTGTTTGACATTACAAAGAAGGGCTTTGCTTTCTACGCTAAGACTTGGGGAGTGCCATACCCATACGCAAAGTACGATCAGATTTACGTGCCAGAATACAACGCTGGCGCTATGGAAAACATTGGTATGGTTACAATTCGCGACCAATACGTGTTTGAATCCAAAGTTACAGACGCTTATGCTGAGCGCCGCGTTGTAACAGTTTTGCATGAGCTTGCACACATGTGGTTCGGCGACTACGTAACTATGAAGTGGTGGAACGATCTTTGGCTCAACGAGTCTTTTGCTGAGTTTACGTCTACGCTTGCAACGGCTGAAGCAACCGAATGGCATGACGCTTGGAGCACATTTAATTCTGGCGAAAAGAGTTGGGCGCTTAATCAAGATCAGCTTCCAACAACCCACCCAATCGTGGCTCCAATCAACGATTTGAACGACACTTCCGTAAACTTCGACGGCATTACTTACGCAAAGGGCGCTTCTGTATTAAAGCAACTCGTAGCGTATGTTGGTCGCGAAAAGTTCTTTGAAGGAATCCACAACTACTTGAGCAAGCACGCTTATAGCAACGCAACTTTGGCGGATTTGTTGCACGAGTTGGAGCTTACAAGCGGGCGCGATCTTAAGTCTTGGAGCGCGCAATGGCTTGAAAAAGCTGGAATTAACACGATTTCTACCGAAGTCGAAGAAGCTAGCGACGGTACTATTGCTTCCTTGCTTTTGCGTCAGAGCGCCCCAGTTGAGCATCCTGTTCTTCGCGCACACCGCTTGGCTGTTGGATTCTACAATGTAGACGAAGCAAGTGGCGAAATTGTGCGCACAAAGCGAATCGAACTAGATGTTGATGGCGAAGTGACGGAAGTGACGGAAGCGCGCGGATTGCAAAGGCCTACGCTTATTCTTGTAAACGACGACGACTTGACGTACACAAAGTTGCGTTTTGACGAAAAGTCGCTTGAGTTTGCTGCCGAAAATCTCTACCGCTTTAAGGATTCTTTGACTCGCTCGCTTATTTGGCTCGCGTTGTGGGATATGACTCGCGATGCAGAATTCCCAGCAGAGCGCTTTGTGGAACTTAGCCTTAAGGCCTTGGCAACCGAGCGCGAATCAACTACTTTCCGCTATGCTCTTGGTCAAGTAAAGGTAACTGCAAGCCACTACGTTGTTCCAGAGCGCCAAGCACAAGTTGCAAAGCATGTAGCTCATGAACTCTGGCAGTTGGCTTTGGCAGCTTCTGCAGGCTCCGACGAGCAATTCCAGTTGCTCAAGGCTTATCTTGGATATGGCGAAGTTGGAGATAGTGAGTTTGTGCAAATCGCTAACGGATTGCTTGACGGTTCTGTGCGCTTAGAAGGCTTGGAAATAGATAATGACTTGCGCTGGAGCATTCTTATTGCTCTTGCAGGCGTGAACGCTTTGGACGAAGCTGGAGTTGATGCGGAACTCGCTAAGCGAGACACGACTGAGAATCGTGAGTATGCATATCAGGCTCGTGCGGCTCGCTCAACTGCAGAAGCTAAGGATTGGGCTTTTGAACAGGCTTTGCGTAATCTCGATTTGACGAATATGCAAATGGGTGCTGTTGTTGCTGGATTTGCAAGCACTGCTAAAGGTGATTTGGTTAAGCCTTATGTTGAGCGCTACTTTGCGGAAGTTGAGTGGATTTGGAAGAATCGCACATTCCACATGGCGGAAGCTCTGATCGAAGGCTTGTATCCAAATTATGCGGATGTAGACGAGTTGGTTGAGCGCGGGCAAAGCTGGCTTGATGAGCATAAGGATGCCGACCTTGCTTTGCGTCGTATGGTGCTCGGCAAGCTCGATTCTTCTCGTCGCACGCTTAAGGTGCAGCATTACAACGCTTCGCTCTAGTTTTTTGCAATCAAATAGCAATTTTCAATGTACATTCCTAATAAGAAAATAGGGAAATGTAGATTGAATCTAAGTTGATTAAGATTAAGTTGATTAAGATTAAAATCAAGGAGTCGCAAGATGGCAGAAGATATGCATCAATCAACACCAACAATACATGGAGAGCAACTAAACGCGGATGGCACGCAAAAAGCACAAGACCGCGTAAATAATCGATCTTTGCGCCCAAACAGCGATTCCTTTAAAGAGTTTATGACTAGCGGCTGGGATAACCAGGAGCCTCAAATCGAACCGCTTGAATCGTCGAAATACACACCAGCGCGTCTAGAGGCGCTTGGCAAGCGATTCCCAGGCGAGCGCCTTGTTATTCCAGCAGGCCAGCCAAAAGTGCGCAATAACGATTGCGATTATGCTTTTAGGCCAGACACAACTTTCGCATACTACACTGGCTTGGGTCAGGATTACGAAGCTGGCGCTGTTCTTGTACTTGAGCCAGTGCAAGCAGGCAGCGAAGAGGAAGCGGCGGGCAAAACCCACGTTCCGCAGCTTTTTGTGGCACCTCGCGCAGACAATAGCACTGCAGCATTCTACAAAGACCCACACTACGGCGAATACTGGGTTGGTCCTCGCGCAGGACTTAAAGAGCTTAAGGCTATGACTGGCATTGAAACGCGCGATATTGCCGAGCTTGACGACGCGATTGCAAAAAACGTTAGCGACGATAATAGCTCTGCCGAAAGCGTGCGCGTGCGAATTGTGCGCGAGTCGGATGCTGATTTAACAGCGCGCGTAGATGCTTTAAGAGAAGCGAGTGGATTTAGCGACGAAGATGCAAATATTGCTGCAGACGATAAGCTGCATGAAGTGGCTGCCGAAGCGCGAATGCTTAAAGATGCCTACGAGATTGGCGAAATGCGCAAGGCTATTGCTGCTACAAAGTTAGGCTTTGACCGCATGCTTACGCGTTTGCCTCAAGCTTTGGGCAAGGAGCATTCTGAACGCATGATTGAAGGCGCTTTTAACTCCGTTGCTCGAGAAGTTGGAAACGAAGTTGGCTACGATACGATTGTTGCTTCTGGCAAGCACGCTCCAATTTTGCACTGGATGCGCAACACGGGCGTGGTTTCTAGCGGCGAACTTTTGCTTATTGACGCGGGCGTGGAAGTCAACAGCCTTTACACAGCAGATATTACGCGAACTTTCCCAACCAATGGCAAGTTTACGGATTTGCAAAAGAAGCTTTACCAGTGCGTTCTCGACGCTCAGCAAGCTGGTTTTGAGGCTGCTAAGCCAGGTGCTACTTACAGCGATATTCACCACGCTTGCATGCGCGTGCTTGCAGAGCATTTGCACGAGTGGGGCATTCTAAAGGTTAGCGTTGAGGAATCGCTTTCGCCGCAAGGTCAGCAGCATCGTCGCTGGCATGCGTGTGGTGTTGCTCACCACTTGGGTCTAGATGTTCACGATTGCGCTCAAGCTCGCTACGAGGCTTATCAGGGTGCGAAGATTACTCCAGGAATGATTTTTACAATCGAGCCTGGCTTGTACTTTGCTGCCAATGATCTTATGCTTCCGCCAGAAATGCGCGGAATCGGAATCCGTATTGAGGATGATGTTTTGATGACGGAGAATGGTCCTGAATGGCTTTCTATCGATATTCCTAAGCAAATCGAAGATGTTGAAGCTTGGATGGCTCAGCGCGCTGCTAAATAGTGTGCTGCTATCTAAACGGATTATCTAAGATTATCTAAGATTATCTAGGATTATCTAGAATCATCTAAGATCATCTAAATTAATTATCTAATCTTTACGCAATAATGTTGTTATAGCACTTAGTTGTTATAACAACATTACTTTATTGCGGCTTATGTGGCTTGTGTGCTGCATATGCTTTATATGTTTCATGCGTTTTATACATTTATGTGTTTTATGCATTTATGTGACTTGTTGCAATAAAGATGTTGATTAACGAGTCGCAGCCAAAATCATCGATACTCTCGAAAGGAATACAATGACTAAGCCAATCGTTCTTTCACTTGGAGAACTACTGTGGGATTTGCTTCCCCAAGGAAAACGAGTTGGAGGTGCTCCAGCGAATTTTGCGTATCACGCGCAATGTAATGGTGCAGAAAGCTACGTTATTAGTGCTGTTGGAGAAGATTCTCTTGGTAATGAACTTGTTGAAGAAGTTGAAAAAGCAGGAATTAAGCACGTTATTCAGCGCAATGCTTGGCCAACTAGTACGGTAGATGTTTCGCTTAGAAATGGCATTCCAGAGTACACGATTGTGCGAAACATTGCGTGGGATCATATTGTTTATACGCGCGAACTTGTGGATCTTGTTAGCAAAGCAGACGCGATTTGCTTTGGAACTCTTAGCTTAAGATCGCAAGAAACCCACGATACTGTTTTGGAGCTTTTAAAGCACGCAAAGCCAAACGCCATGAAGTTCTTCGACATAAACATTCGTAGCGATCATTATTCAAAGGATTTGATTGACGCTCTTCTTAAAGAGGCAACTGTTTTTAAGCTTAACGATTCCGAGCTGCTTCTTCTTAGAGATATGTTCAATATTCGCGAAACTTCCGACAATGAGGCTTGCAAATGGTTCCAGGCTCGCTATGGTTTGGATTATGTGATTTTGACTGGCGGATCTACTTTTAGCGCAATCTTTACTAAGAATGGCGAAAGCTCTACCTACCCAACTCCTCATGTGGAAGTTAACGACACGGTTGGTGCTGGAGACTCATTCTCTGGCACGTTTACTGCAAGGATTTTAGCTGGCGATTCGCTTAAAGACGCGCATCGTGCTGCAATCAACACTGCTGCGTACGTTTGCACTCAAGCAGGAGCGTGGCCAGAGTACCCGAGCGAAATCCCAGACTATCTTTCTAAAGCAGGACTATAGGCTGCAAGAATATAAACAAAAGCTTCAACTTGTTAGTGAATTAGGTAATTCCTAGAATCAAACGAGTTGAAGCTTTTTTATACGCCATTAAGGCGATTATTTAGTGGGGCCTCAGGGGCTTGAACCCTGGACCGACGGATTATGAGTCCGTTGCTCTAACCGACTGAGCTAAAGCCCCACGCTAACAAAGTTAGCAACGACTAGATTAGCACACACCCATAAACGTTTAACACGCTGTTTAACACACTACGATTAACGTGTTGTTTAGCACGCAAAGCGCATGGGTGCGCGCAAGACAAGTCGCAAGCAGCTTTAGAGCAAATAGCTACGCTACTACTTCTTGGTCTCTTCCAGAAGCAAAATTGCTCAAAGCTCCAGTCTTACGAACTGCAACGAACAGAAGCCAAGGAACAATGCCTGCAATCACAAAGCCGCTTATAAGTTCGCAAATCATGTGAATTGTAAGATAGTTTGCGCTCTTGCCCTGGTAGACCACAAACATTAAGTAAATACCATATTCAAGAGCGGTAAGCGTGCCAGAAATTACGCTTAAAGTAAGATTGTACTTTTTGTAGCGAGCGATAGCAAAAGGAAGCTCGCTAAACACGGCTTGCAAGGCGGCAGAAGCTAAAACCATAAACGCAGAGAATTGCTGGCCAAGAATATTCTCAAACACGGCGCCAACAACGTTTACGTAAATTGCAGCACCAGGCTTGCGGATTAAAAGGAGTGCAAGCGGACCAGACATGTACCAAACGCCGTGCAAAATGCTGCCAAATCCAGGCAAAACAGTGCGCAAAATAGGGGAGATTTGTGAGAAGAACACAATGGTAAAGCCCCAGTAGATTATGCCAAACAAGGCGGCTAGAGCGGCGCCGAGCGATATATCTGCAACGCGCCATTTAAGACTTGCGATTGTTGTTGGTGCAGGATTTGCGTTTGCACGAGCCTTATCGGTTATTGGAGTTTCGGATTGTGCGGAGTATTGTGCGTTTTCTTCGCTTTGATTGTTTGCGGATTCGTTGTTTAGAATATCACTCATTAGTGTTCCTAACTATTGATTGCTGCGCATTGTAATTTCTTTGAACGTTCCTCGACCTACGCAGCCTGGGCAGAAACGCCAACGTGTACTTTACCATTTAATCGCCACTAACACGCCTTTATGCGCTAGTTTTGTGCGATTTGTAACGTTTTTGATTATTGCAGAAATCTATAACGCGCTATAAAACCGATTATTCAACGCGAATGCTATTTCCGCGTTTTGTACCACGACACGCCGTAAATCAGGTACAAAAACACTACAGTTATTAATCTAGATAGTTGGAAAAATGAGCGAAACGTAAATCCGAAAACGTAAATCCGAAAACGTAAATCCGAAAACGTAAATCAAAAATGGGAGCACAAAATGTCGATGGAACATCCAAATCGCACCAATGAGCGAATTGTTGACGTTGAGCGAGATATTATGAGCCGCGCTCCAGAGCATAACAAGACAAATCTTGATTTAGATAGAATGCGCTTAATCCTCGATATTTTGGGGCATCCAGAGCAGTCTATGCACGTGATTCACATTACTGGCACAAACGGCAAAGGCTCCACGGCGCGCATGGCGGAGGCGATTTGCCGCGCGTACGGTTTGCGCACGGGCCTTTACACTTCGCCGCATTTGCAACGCGTAAATGAGCGAATTATGATTGACGGCCAAGAAATTAGCGATGACCAGTTTGTTGACGTGTTTGATCAAATGAAAGACATTATAAACATGGTTGACGCTCGCATGGATGCTGATGGCAAGCCGCGCATGAGCTTTTTTGAAGTGCTTACAGCTATGGCGATTTGGGCTTTTGCTGACGCTCCTGTAGATGTTGCTGTGATGGAAGTTGGCATGGGCGGCGAATGGGACGCCACTAATGTTATGAACGCGGATGCTGCGATTATTGGCCCTGTAGACATGGACCACATGCAATGGCTTGGAAACACGGTTGAAGAGATTGCGCGCACAAAGGCTGGCATTATTAAGCCAAATTGCACTGTGATTTTGGGGCCGCAGCCACACGAATCGCAGGTTTTGCCGATTATTCAAGAGGTGGCAAATCGCAATAATGCCAAGCTTTTGTGTGACTTTAGTGACGGCAGCGGCGAGCTAGAGGTTATTTCGCGCACTCCAGCTGTTGGCGGTCAAGTTGCCACTTTGCGAACTCCTAATGGCACTTATGAAGATGTTCCAATAGATAAGTTTGGCGTGCATCAGTCGCATAATGCTTTGGCGGCGCTTGCTGCTGCGGAGGTTGTTCTGCCTGTAAATGGCGCTTTAGACGGCGATTTGGTTGCCGAGGCTTTGAGTCAAGTTAAGGTTCCTGGCAGAATTGAGCAAGTGCGTACTTCTCCAACGATTATTATTGACGGCGGCCACAATGTTAATGCTGCTGAGTCTCTTCGTAAAACAATCGAAGAAAACTATAATTTTGAGCAGCTTATTGGCGTTGTGGCAATGATGGCAGATAAGCAAGTTGAAGAATATTTAGGTGTTCTTGAGCCGATTTTAACTAAGATTATTGTTACGCGTAACTCTTGGCGCGACCGCGTGATGGACCCTAAAGACCTAGAGAAGATTGCGATTGGCGTGTTTGGCAAAGATCGCGTGATTCGCGTTGACGATCTTCCAGACGCTATTCAAACGGCAGTGAATCTTGTTGACGAAGACGATGAGCTTGGAGTTGGGTATGGGCACGGAGTGCTGATTTGCGGCAGCTTTGTTACAGCAGGAGATGCGCGCACTATGCTGATTGAGCGCGTTAATCCAGACTTAAAGAAGCCAAAGGATCAACGCGATAACATTCATCCAAATCTTGCGGAATGACTTTAGAGTTTAGCTGCGGATTGACTTTAGTTGCGGATTGACTTGAGCTAAAGAGTTGCTAGCTAAAGAGTCGCTAGCTAAATAGGCGCTTAATAACAAGCGAATCGCTTTCGTAAGGAACGTGCTTGTTGTTGTGCTTAATCCAGCGCTCGTCGCCCTTTCCAATAATGAGGATTACGCTTAATAAGTCGTTATCTTCATCGCGTTTGCTGTGCTCGCCGCGCTCTCTAGCTTCGTTTACGCTGTGCTCAATCGCTTGCGTTCTATCGATTATTATTTGCGACTTAACGCTTGGGATTGTTATGCAAGATTGCATATCGTTGCAAATATCCATTGGATCTTCGGTGTTTGTGTCTTCGATTGTAAACACAAACTCATCGATTCGATTTTGCGCAGCTTGAACAATCTCTTTGCGCCTGTCGTAAGCTTTGTTTCCAGCAGACCCTGTAACAAGAGTAGTGTATAAACTCTGGCTTGCGTATCTTTCTTCAACAAAGTCCAGTAGCGCTTTTACAGAAACGTAATTATGCGCGTAGTCAACTATTGCAATCGTGTTGGATTTTGAATCCTTAAAAATCTCCATGCGTCCTGGAATTTCAACGTTTTCAATCGCGTGCAAAGCTTCAACATTGTTGATTAAATCTGGTTGCGCGTTTTGTGCAATTGCAATCGCAGCCAATGCGTTCTCGTAGTTAAAGTCGCCAGCAATCTTTAGATTGAATTTGTCTATAGCGCTGTAATTAGGCATGTCTTGATTTACGTACTCGCTAGCTTCGCCTTCCAAAATCGCAATACAATGCTCTTGCGAACTTGGTAATTCTTGCGATTCTTGCAATTCTTTCAACCCTTGCGGCTCGGGTATCGCTACATATCTTGGCAAAACAAGCTCTGGGTATTTTTCGCTGTTTTCGTAAGGATGAATATCGGAATAATCGCTGCATTCTGGGCAATTGCAAGTGTTTCCGTCTAGTTCTTCTTTGTGTATTCTGGAAAAAGTCGTGACTTTTACGCCATTTTTTTGTGCGTCTTGAAGGAGCAAATCCGCATGCGCGCAATCCGCATTAAGCACAAGTGCATCCGTATTTTTTACGATTTGACGCTTGCAATACAAATAATCTTCAAAAGTCGGGTGTTCGATTGGGCTTATGTGATCTGGGCTAATGTTCAAAAATGCCGCAACATTAAAGTGCAATCCATACACGCGGTTAACTTTGTACGCTTGCGACGAAACTTCCATAACAAGGTATTTCATGCCATTTTCTACAGCCTGGCTCATCATTCTAAACGCGTCTAGGCTTTCTGGCGTAGTCAAGTCCGACTCAACGTATGTTTTACCATCTAAACAATTGTCTACCGAAGAGAATAGCGCCGCTTTGCCATTAGAATGTGCGTTCAAAATAGCATGAGTAAAGTATGCTGTGGTTGTTTTGCCTTTTGTTCCCGTAATGCCAATAGTCGTAAGCTTTTCTTGCGGGTTGTTAAAGAACGCAGCCGAAAGCACGCTCATTGCTTTACGAACGTCTGTTACAATCAACCCAACCGCATTTGTGTATTCCGCATAGCAATCCTGCGCAACGTATGCGTTTAAGCCATTTTTATCTGCGTCTTTAAGGTATTCTGGCTTAAAATTGCCCTTAATAAAAAGCAATGTGTTTGGCTTAATATCGCGCGAATCGTACGTTATATGGCTGTACGGCTTTGAGTGCGCACTAAAATCGCTAGCATCTATTGACCAAGTTTGGTCGTTTTCGTGCGTTAAATCGTCATGTTTTTGCGCACTTTTATTTTGTATTATTTCTCGCAAAAGATTTTGCTTTAACAAAATATTGCATGCTTCGTCTAAAGATAATTTTTGTAAAGACATTTCGCTTTTCCGTGTTGTTTTCCGTGTTATTTTTGTTATTTACGTTTTATTTTAGTTGATTTTATTTTAGTTGTGCTTATTTGATGTGCGGTTGCTTGCGATTTTTCCGCGCGCAAATTGCACAAGAATCGCCATTAATCACAGCCAGTTTCCTTCGCTAGCTGGTCTTCCTTTAGACTTAAGCCAGCTATCAAAACTTAACTTCCACTTTGCGTAAGCGTCTCGCTGCCAAGCCATAATCTCGCATAACTTAAGATTTGCAACGTTTTCGTGCAACTCACTTATAGGCTCAATCAAATCAACTGCAGCAACTGTATCTGCTGTAGCATCGTGAAAATTGCCAATTGGCTCCACGCCGTAAAACTGCGTTGTGTATGTAAGTGTGCGTTTGCCAGTGCGCTTAGAAATGGCTCTATCTATAACAAGCGGGTCTACAATAAGCATCTCGCCGCCATTAATTGTGCTTTTTGGGCGATTTTGCAAAGAGTCAAGACTCCATCTTTGCAAATCATGATTTAGCATTTTAACGTCAAAAGGCGCATTGTATGCAAGAAGTGGAATATTCTTGCTTTGTGCAAGGCTAATGGCTTTTCCAAGTAATTCGATTTCTTTAGTTGGATCGCCTCCGTTTTCTTGCAAAAACTCGTTTGTAAAGCCGTTTACTTCGCTTGCTTTAGGGTTGATTTGCTTATGCGGGTTTACAAGCCACGTTGCAATAACGTAATTGTTACGCCCACGTGCTGGGTCTCTAAAAACGAGCGTTGCGGAGCATATTGAATCACTGCCAATAATTGCGCCCGTTGTTTCTGTGTCGAAGCCGAGCAGCATTGATTTGCACAATGCTGTGTTTTTATCTTGCTGCGGTGCTTTTTCTAGTGCTTCTAGCAACTCATCTATGTTCTTTGCCATGCAATAATCCTAGAATGCAGCGAAGACCCTTGCGTGCGTTTTTGAGTCGTTTGGTTGTTTGATTAAAAATCACGTAAACAAAAAACCCACGGTAATAAATCCGTGGGCTTTTAGTTACAAATTTATACGCAAATCAAACGTATTAAGCATTTGCATTAAGCATTTGGCCTTTTGCCGTGATTTGCTGCCTTTTTGCGGCGAGCCTTGCGCTTACGTCCACGCATACCCATAATAAACTCCTAACGATTAAAATGAACAACCTTACGGATTATCGCACGTTGCCACGACGTTTGCTAGCTTTAAGCTAGAATATTTGCCACAGTCGCGTTAAGCAAGCTAACCAAATCGTTTGGATTTAGAACAACGTCAAGACCGCGTTTTCCTCCAGAAACAAGAATCTCGTCAAAGTGCATAACGCTAGCGTCCAACACAGTTTCGTGATGAGTGCGCTGACCAAATGGGCTGATTCCGCCAACAACATAGCCACTTTCTCGTTGAGCTACGTCTGGGCTTGTCATGCTGGCTTTTTTGGCATTTACTGCGCTCGCAATCGCCTTCATGCTTAATCGAGCGTTTACTGGCACAATGCCGACTACGCGCTTTTCGCCTGTGTCTACCATAAGCGTTTTGCAAACTTGCTCTGCGTTTACGCCTAATTTTTGCGCTGCTTCCATGCCGTAGCCTTCATCCATATGATCTGCATCGTGCTCGTAGTCAACAACGCGGAATGTGATTCCAGCGTTCTCTAACTGTGAGATTGCTGGCGTTGCTTTGCCTGTTGTAGCATGTTTTTTGCCCATTTTTACCCCCGTGTGCAATGCGTTGCGAAAACCCCCTGCGATGAGTCACCGCAAGGGGTTTGTAGCTTTATTTAGCTTTATTTGTTTCGCTAATTTTACTCAGCAATCTCAGCGAAGTAAAGCAATGTGCGAATCATGTTAGCAGTAAAGCCGTATTCGTTGTCGTAGAAGGTAACGGTACGAGCCAAGGTTACGCCGTCAACAGTGTTAACGTCGGTTTGAGTTGGATCGAAAACGCCACCGTGGGTATCGCCAATAATGTCGGAAGACACAATGCTATCGGCGTTGTAGCCAAAGTAATCGCAGTTTTCGAATGCCTTCTTAAAGGCTTCGTTGATTTCTTCGGTGGTTGCTGGCTTCTCGAGAACAGTAGTCAACTCGGTAACGGATCCATCTGGAACCTGAATACGCTGAGCGTGACCCTGAAGCTTGCCATTAACCTCTGGAACAACCTTGCCGATTGCCTTAGCAGCACCAGTGGAGTGCTCGATTGTGTTGCAAGCAGCAGAACGGTTGTTGCGTGGCTTGGATCCGCGTGGGCCGTCGAGAATCATCTGGGTGCCAGTGTAAGCGTGGATAGTGGTCATAAAGCCAGACTTAATGCCCCAATTATCTTGCAAAAGCTTAACCATTGCAGCCATGGAGTTGGTGGTGCAAGAGCCAGCAGACACAATGTTATCGGTTGGCTTTAAGATCTCTTGGTTTACACCAAACACAACGGTTGGAGTGGTTTCGTCTTTAGCAGGAGCAGAGATAAGAACCTTCTTAGCTCCAGCGTTCAAGTGAGCCTGGGACTTTTCTGCAGAAGTGTAGAAACCAGTGCATTCGAGCACGAACTCAACACCATCGTTCTTAACCCATGGAATGTTGTTTGCATCTTTTTCGGCGTAAACCTTGTAAGTCTTGCCATCTACCACGATTGCGTCTTCGGTGGAAGTCACCTCAACTGGAGTGCCATCGTCGTGGCGGAAAGTGCCATGAGTGCTGTCGTACTTAAGCAAGTAAGCAAGCATTGAAGGAGTGGTCAGATCGTTGATGGCTGCGACTTCAATATCGCCAGCTTGACCGCCACGAGCTTGAAGCTCAAAAATACGACGGAATGCCAAACGGCCGATACGTCCAAAGCCGTTAATACCAATCTTGACTGTCATGTGTGATCTCCCTTGAGTGAAACCTTAACGCACGGTTTTTGCGATTTTTCGCGATTTTTAACAATACGTTTTTGGTCTTCGTTATTTAAACTAACATGTTCATTTTAATGTGCGGCATGTACTACGTTAGTGCATCATTTTGTACTACACTTGCGCAACATTTTGCCTTGTTGCATCGCGTATTTGCGATTATTCGCACTACTTTGGCGCAACAGCTAGAGCGCTAGACACACTAGCGTTTACATCTCCCAAATCGCCAACTGGTCGCTTAAACCAGCTAACTTGCGGCAGTGGAGCGTCTATAGGGAATGTGATTACAAGAGTGCCTTCGTGAACGTCAATATGCGCAGGAGTGTCGTTTAGTAATTCGTTGCTTAGGCCTTGAACGGCATCGCCATACATAGTTTCGTGCTGAAGTTGATATTTAAGACCAATCTCGTTTACATCGCTAGAAACAGGCGTGTGTGAGAACACAGAAACCATTCGGCCTTCGGGACCGCCTGACGCAGGAAAGTCAAGGGAACCGTTGTGAATTGCTGTAACAATCGTGCCGTCTCCATACAAGAATCCAATTCCGCCTCTAACTGCAAGTCGAACCATAAGCTGAATATTGGAAATCGTGTGATCAACGCGGCCGCCTAAGCCGCCAAAAATATGGAATTCTCTAGAGCCTTTAGACCAGCCAACTTTAAGAGCAGAAAGCAAATCTGGGTCATCTTTTTCGGCAGGAAGTCGCGTAATCGCAGCGTCTGTTGGGAGTTTTAATCGCACGGAGTCAAAGTCGCCAATTAGAGCATCAACGTGTAAACCAAGTCTGCACGCATGATCCCAGCCACCATCGGCTGCAATAGTTAAAGCGCGATCAGGAACGTGTTCGCGCGTATGGTCGTAATAATCTCCAGCTGCTAAAACAACGCAGCGCTTCAAAGGCTCCATAGTCATATAATATCGCGCGCGCGGAATTGCGATTATATCGCGTGTTTTGTTGTGACTGGTTGAGATTTAATGCGACTTGTTTAGTGTTTTTGAGCATGTTTGACTATTGTCAAGTCTCCAAGTAGAATAGACATTTGGCTTGAGTAATCAAGAAAGTGGTATATCCCACCTGGAAGCCTAAAGGGTTTCGGGTTCATGACTTCGGTCACGTGGCAATATGCTTGCCACAGCGCTATTCTTGAGCGCATTTGATTGATGTTTGAACTTGAATTTATCTTTGACCTTTTGGTGCGCTGTTCCACTGTTTTAACAAGGATTGGAGTCATCATTAGCGACGAACCACGCATTAACGAAGAGATTCGCGTCTCACAAGTACGCCTTATCGGTCCGAAAGGCGAGCAGGTGGGTGTTATTGCGACCTCGGTAGCGTTGAACCTAGCAAAGGAAGCAAACCTCGATCTTGTAGAGGTTGCGCCTACTGCTAAACCTCCTGTAGCCAAGCTTATTGACTACGGTAAGTACAAGTACAACGAGAAGATTAAGGCTCGTGAAGCGCGTCGTAATCAAAGTACGGCCGAGATTAAGGAAATTCGTTTCCGACTCAAGATTGACGATCACGATTTCGACGTTAAGAAGGGTCATGTTCTTCGATTCCTAAATGGTGGAGACAAAGTAAAAGTCACCATTATGCTGCGCGGCCGCGAGCAGTCGAGGCCTGTAGGTGGAGTTGAGTTATTGCGTAGGCTTGCAGATGAGGTTTCCGAAAGTGGAACCGTGGAGTTTGCCCCTAAGCAGGAGGGTCGTAACATAATAATGACTCTTGCGCCTAAGGGTAAAAAGATTCATACTCAGTCTGAGCAGCGTCGTAGAGGCGCTGAATCGCGCGCAGAGCGTCAAGCTCGTCAAGCAGCACGACTTGCGGCAAAGCAAGGAGCTCAGGCAGCGGCCGATGTGTCCGCAAAAGCTTCTGTAGAATCTGATCAGAATCATAAGGAGGGCAGCAATGCCGAAGATGAAAACTAATTCCGCAGCGTCCAAGCGCGTTCGCCTCACCGGCACTGGTAAGGTAATGCACGATGGTAGCGCAATGCGCCACAACTTGGAGCATAAGTCTGCTCGTAAGCGTCGTGCTTTGTCTGCAGATAAGGTTTTAGCTACAGCACAGAGCAAGAATTTGAAGGGCTTGCTAACTAAGTAAGTGCAGTAAAACGAAGACGCAATTAAAAATTTTTAAGAAAGCTGAGGAATACTTATGGCACGAGTAAAACGCGCAGTTAATGCTCACAAGAAGCGTCGCGTTGTTCTTGATAGGGCTTCGGGTTATCGCGGTCAGCGTTCCCGCCTTTATCGCAAGGCAAAGGAACAGCTGCTTCACTCATTTACTTATAACTTCCGCGACCGCAAGGCTCGCAAGGGCGACTTCCGCAAGTTGTGGATTCAGCGCATTAACGCTGCTGTTCGCGCAGAAGGAATCACCTACAACCGCTTTATTCAGGGTTTGCGCTTAGCTGGCATCGAATTGGATCGCCGCGCTTTGGCAGAGCTTGCTGTTAGCGATGTTGAAACCTTTAAGGCAATCGTCGAAGCTGCTAAGGCTGCTTTGCCTGCAGATGTTAATGCTCCAGTAGAAGCCTGATTTTAGTTTATTGGCTTTATTTGAGTGATTTAATCACTTTAAGCATTAAATAGCATTAAATATTAAGTCCGTCTTTTTAGGCGGGCTTAATTGTTTTTGTGCATATATTATGCTCATAACCTGGTTTTGTGTTTAATTATTAAGTGCTTAAGTCGTAGTGTGCAACTGTGGCGCGTCTAGCGCATTGCAGAGTAAAATGGAACACAGTGTGTTTTTTGAAATCTAATTGAAAGAGTCTGATTATGCCAAATATGTTCGGTACCGATGGTGTTAGGGGATTAGCAAATCGCGATTTGACTGCACAATTAGCGTTAGATTTAGGCGATGCTGCCGTTCGTGTTTTAGGAGAGGCAACGCATAGCAGCGATTCAAATAGCGAAGATACAGGGAAAAAGATGCACGCTAGGAGAAGGGCGCTGGTTGGTCGCGATACTCGCGTTTCTGGCGATTTTCTAGCGTCCGCTTTGGCAGCAGGCATGAGTGCAGGCGGATTTGACGTTATAGACGCTGGCATAATCCCAACTCCTGGTGTGGCCTTTTTAACTTCTGTGCTAAACGTAGAGATGGGTGCAGTAATATCTGCTTCGCATAATCCAATGCCAGATAATGGAATCAAGTTCTTTGCGCGCGGTGGTTTTAAGCTTCCAGACAGTAAAGAAGACGAGATTGAGGCGGTTTTAGGCAAGGATTGGCAGCGTCCTACGGGCAGCGGTGTTGGGCGAATCAGTCACGATACCACTACAGCTACGAATCTTTATATTGATCATCTTGTTTCTTCTGTAGCGCCTTTAAGCAGTGAGTCTTCTACTCGTCCTAAGCCTCTTGCAGGTCTTAGAGTAGTGGCAGATTGCGCAAATGGCGCAACGTCTGTAGTAGCTCCAGAAGCATTGCGCAGGGCTGGCGCAGAAGTGATTGTTATTAACGCTTCTCCAGACGGATACAACATTAACGATCACGCGGGTTCCACGCATCCCGAGCAGTTGCAAGCCATGGTTAAGGCGTCTAAGGCCGATTTAGGAGTAGCTTTCGACGGAGATGCGGATCGCTGCCTGGCTGTAGACGAGAACGGAAACATGGTTAATGGCGACCAAATTATGGGCATTCTTGCGCGTTCTAAGAAGGCCGAAGGCAAGCTGAATCATAATACTCTTGTGGTTACTGTAATGAGCAATCTTGGATTAAAGCTTGCGCTAAAAGACATGGGCATTTCTACCGTTCAAACAAGCGTTGGAGACCGCTACGTTCTAGAAGAGATGCTTAGAGGCGATTATTCTCTTGGCGGCGAGCAGTCGGGGCACGTGATTAATCGCGAGTTTGCAACCACGGGAGATGGCACTCTTACAGCGCTTACGTTGTGCCGCGAAGTTGTGCGCGAAGGCAAGAAGCTTTCGCAAATGGCTGCCGACTTCCCACAACTTCCGCAATGCTTAGTAAATGTGCCGAATGTAGATAAGATGGCTGCTAAGACAAATGCTGCTGTTCTTAATGCCGTAGATAAGGAAAGTGCGCTTTTGGGAGACACGGGTCGCGTTCTTCTTAGACCAAGCGGAACAGAGCCACTTGTGCGCGTTATGTGTGAAGCTGCAACGCAAGAGCAAGCAGATGAGGTTTGCGCGCGGCTTGCACAAGTTGTAACGGATAATCTTAAGCTGTAGCGCTCGAGCAGATTTAGCTGCGCTATTCCTCACGGATATTAGTAGCCGTTCGGCTGATTTGGCGCATAAAGTCCACTGGACTTTATGCCTTGAGCCAAATCACGCTTTGAAGGAGCTTGAAATGCGTTATGCAATTTCAAGCTCAGGCAAAGCGCTTTACTTGCGTTGAAAGCACACTGTGCTTTCAACTTTGAGCAAGCTCAGCGCTCCGAATTACCTTTTCGTGCTACGCTTTAAGCGAAAAGGCAGGTCGTCGCGCGAGAGAATGTACGTGATTTGGTTCAAATTTGGTACAAAGTGCGTCAATCTTTTCCGCTTTTTGTACGTGATTTGGGTCAAATATGGTACAAAGTGCGGAGTGGTTTTCCGCTTTTTGTTGTTAGACACGCCGTTTAGAGCTACAAAAAGCGGATAATCTTGATATACTAGCTCTTTTGGTATTGTTGTTTATATATGCAATTAGCAATAGTCAAATTTAGATTTATAGAGTTAGAAGTTTTGTAGAATCGCCTTGTAAAGGAGTCCTATGTTTACGCATCACGCAAGTGTCGACACTAAGCTTAGCCGCGCAGTAGAGCGCCTTTTGGATTCTGCTACAGAAGATGGCGTTTTGTCGATTGTTCAAGCAGGGGAGCCTGTTTTAAGGCAGCGCACGGTTGCTTACGATGGTCAGCTTACGCGCGCAACGCTTAACAAGCTTATTTCGCTTATGCACAGCACTATGCTAGATGCTCCAGGAGTTGGTTTGGCCGCTCCGCAAATCGGGCTTGGATTAGCGATTGCGGTTGTAGAAGATCACGTTAGAGACGACGAAGACGACCCTAGAGATATTGCGGAATTGCCATTTAGGGCGATTATTAACCCGCACTATGAGCCAATTGGCACGCAAACGCGCAGCTTCTATGAGGGCTGCTTAAGTGTTGCAGGGTATCAAGCTGTTCGTCAGCGCTGGCTAGATATTCAAGCCACTTGGCAAGACGAGGATGGAAAGCAGCATTCGCAGCGCTTGCACGGTTGGCCAGCGCGAATCTTCCAGCACGAGACGGATCATTTACGCGGTGAGCTTTACATTGATCGCGCAGAAATGCGCTCGCTTTCTAGCGACGAAAACCTTGAGGATTATTGGGCAGATGAGGCAGTTCCTGTAAACGCTGCTAGAACACTAGGCTTTGCGATTTAAAATAAAAGACGAATGCAAAATAAAATCCCCCACAAGTTTTCTTGCGGGGGATTTTATTAATCACAAATATCAGATGTGGAAGTAAAGCTCGTACTCAAGTGGCGTTGGAGCCAAGCGAGCCATATCCATCTCTTCGTGCTTTAGATTAAGCCAAGTCTCAATCAAGTCGCTAGTAAAAACATCTCCTTGCATAAGGAAGTCGTGATCTTCTTCCAAAGCCTGCAAAGCCTCACCGAGCGAAGAAGGAACTTGCTTAATGCCGTCGTGCTCTTCTGGAGGAAGCTCGTACAAATCCTTATCAACAGGAGCAGGAGGCTCAATGTGGTTCATAATGCCATCCAAGCCTGCCATCAGCTGAGCAGAGAACGCCAAGAACGGGTTGCACGAAGGATCTGGCGCGCGGAACTCAATACGCTTAGCAGCAGGAGCATCTCCAGCAAGAGGAATACGAATAGCTGCAGAACGGTTACGAGCAGAGTAAACCAAGTTGACTGGAGCTTCGTAGCCTGGAACAAGGCGGTGGTAAGAGT
>QWCD01027700.1_pt1 | contig 41727 bp, 31 predicted proteins | sample 1972461 | NCBI WGS metagenome assembly QWCD01 (sample SAMN09866717, study PRJNA288562) | Human vaginal metagenome isolate term4_vaginal, whole genome shotgun... | isolation source: vagina | host: Homo sapiens | place: USA: California | reverse complement strand
GGTTATAGAGCCACCTTCTGGGCTAATCTCGTTGTAAGAATCTCCCACTTTTACTGCCACAGTTCCAAGCTTTCCAACTTGCGAGAAGTCCGCGTATCCAATCGCTCCGTCTGCCATGCGGATTGTGGAAACAACGCCAGACGTGCCTTTTGCGCCCTGGCCTACGCTATTTGGCCAATTTTCGCTAAGATCGTAGGTCCAATCGCTTGGTGCAACGTCTTTTATGTAGCTTAAGAAGTTCTGCGTTGTACCAGATTTATCGGACCTGTGAACAACTGTAATCGGCTTATCTGGAAGCTTTAGCTTTGGATTTTGCGATTTAATAGCATCATCATTCCAACGCGTAATCTTGCCGTCGAAGATTTTTGCGATTGTAGAAGCGTCCATATTTATGTGTTTTCCAGCATCCGAAACGCCCTTTAGATTAAAGATTACTGCGATTGGAGAAACGTATACTGGAACGTCGAAAGCCGTAGTGCCATTTGCGCAAACCGACTTTGATTTTTCTAACTCGTCGTCGCTTAGCGATTTATCGGATCCAGCCCAAGCTGTTGCGCCCGTCATAAACGTTGTAACTCCTGCACCCGAGCCAGTTGGATTATATGCTATTTTTGCGCCAGTATTTTTGGATTGGAATCCTGCAATCCACGCTTCTACAGCAACCTGCTGGGAAGACGCACCCGAGCCTTGGAAGTTTCCTACGATTTTTGCGCTAGTATTTGCGGACGATTGCGAACTACTTGCAGGAACATTATCTCCGCAAGCCGCAAAGCTCACTAAAGTTGCGGACGCTAACAATCCTGCTGCAATCGCGCGCATATTCCACTTTGTGTTAGACTTTATTGATTGATTTTCTACTGCATTATTTACTGCATTTTTACGCATATTCTTCATTTCCTTTCAAGAAGAATTGCCATTATGCCAGTCAATCTGCGTTTCTCGTATAACCTACCGCAAATTTTCCTCTTAACTATTTAACTAATGTTTAAAACTGGCATCTTTTATTTCTTATTACCTTTTTTCTTCTATTAACGATGCCAATCTTAAGAGTGGGGTAAAAACCTTGCCGCCAAAATCTGATTGCACTCAAAAAATGGCGGCATTTAGCGCTACTCGCCTTTTGTTTGGCGATGCTGCGCGTCGGCGACCACATCGGCGTGTTGAACTCTACAAATTCCTAACAATATTTACTGTCATTTTTGCAGCAGTATCCGCGTATTCCGATATGTCGAAAGTGTGGAATTCCTCGTATTTTGTGTCTGCATTGTCGCTCATTGCGCGCACAACTAGCGCTGGAACGTCGTTTCTTGCAGCAACGTGAAGAATCGCAGCGCCTTCCATTTCTACAGCATCCGCTTGAGTCGCCTCAATCACTTCCGCCACTTTTTCGGGCGTGTCTACAAAATATCCACCAGAGGCGATTGTTCCCAAAATGTGGTTAATGCCCATCTTTGTTAAAACGCTGTCTGCAGTTTTAAGAAGATAATCGTCTGAATGATATTCGTTTGTAAACGGCTTCCACTGATTAATCATGCGCATGTCGGTGTCTAAATATTTTAATGTTTTTCCAAGAACAACATCATTCGTATGCAAATTTTTATTGAGATTTCCCGCAATTCCCGAAAAGATTACGGCCTGCGGCTTGTACGTATCAATTAAATACTGTGCAGTTGCAGCGGCATTTACAAGTCCCATTCCGCCAACTGTTGCAGCAACTTCGATTTTTCCGCCATCTTCGCATTCAAGCACGCCACAAGATACATCTAAGCTGGCTGCCTTATTATGCTTAACATTGCTAAGAGAACCGGCAATGTGAGTAACTTCTTCTTCCATAGCGCCAATAATGGCGATTTTTGTAAACTTAGGCATTCGTCAAATCATCCTTTAATCTTGTGCATTGAATTGCGTCTAATCAAAAATACGCTTACACAACACATAATAACAAAAGATGCGGTTGCAATTTTTAGCAAAGCGCTGCACGTAAATTCAAACCAAGGATTTGTGGAGGGAACATTCAAAAAACCCATGATTGAATCGTGGAACGCAATAAACCCAAAGAAAGACGCTATTAGCAAAACGCAAATCGTAGAGCCAACAACAAGACGCCATCCGCGCACAAAAACGCAAAGCACAATCAATGTAATAAACGGAACAATAACGCTAAACCATAGTGCGGAACAGGTAACAACAGTGTAGCCTTTGCTGTGAGTGTCGCGATACCACGCAAACGCCAGAAGAAATGCGCCAGCAAACAGAAGCGCAAAAATCGCGTATCGCGCGATCGTTAGGGCGCGGCTTAAAACGTTTTTATCTTGGGGAAGATTGTTACGATCTATGGCTGGCGATTCGCACATTTTGCACTCCTTTGTTCAAAAATGCTGCATATTTGAGGATTTATTGTAATAGTTTGTAACTAAAAAAAAAACACGGCGTGTCGTGTCGTTCGCGCAAGCTGGGTAGAGATTCGAGATTTTTCGCAGCGGATGAAACGTATCGCTCGCGCGTTACAGCGCGCTCACGTCTTCGCTTGCGTTGAAAGCACACTGTGCTTTCAACTTTGAGCAAGCTCAGCGAATCGAAGTGCATTCGCGCGCTACGCTTTAAGCGCTCATGCAGGTCGATTCGCAGCATGAAATGGTGATTCGCTGAAGTAGCAAGAAAAATCGAGAATCTCAGGCGACTAGCGATACGCAATTGTTCAAGCATGCAAGAGGGCTGGGTGATTCTTGGTCGAACAGTATAAGAGCGGCAGCCGATACCAAATAATCCAATGGCACACGCCTACAAACAAACTTAAACGAAAAACAAAATCAAAGCCAAATCGGAACAACCGCAACAACAGACAACACGTAAGAGGCGGAGCGTTGTGAGACAAGAATTAGCCAGCCCTCCTACAACACCAAGCAAGGAAATATAGGAAATCGCACAACATTTTCGGGAAAATCTTCCCGACTTTGTAGCTCGACACGCCGATTAAAGCAACATTTTCGGCAAAATCAAGACTTAATTCGGCGAGAAGAAACAGACTGCGCAAGAGTGTTAAGCAATCGCTCAGTATCTTCCCAAGAAATGCATCGATCTGTAATTGACTTTCCGTACTCAAGCTCACTCAAAGGCGCAGGATCTTGGTTTCCGCCTTGCAAGAAGCTTTCCATCATAACGCCTTTAATGCCTTTTTCGCCATGTGCAAAACGATCCGCAATATCTCGCACAACTTGAATCTGGCGATTCTCATCTTTGCCCGAATTTCCGTGCGAGCAATCGATTACAACGCCATTAGACGCCACGCAATCCGCGCCGAGCCTCAGACGAACCGATGCAACAGCAGCAGCAACAGAAGCCGCATCGTAGTTTGGACCCTTGCTAGATCCGCGCAAAACAACATGACAATCAGGGTTTCCAAGTGTTTGTACAGCACAAGCGCGTCCAAGATGGTCGATGCCAAAGAAAGTGTGATGCTGGCTAGCGGCCAAACATCCATTGACGGCGGCCGTAACAGAGCCATCCGTTGCATTCTTAAATCCGACTGGCATAGAAAGACCGCTAGCAAGCTGGCGATGAATCTGAGATTCCGTGTTTCGCGCGCCAATCGCCCCCCAGCTAACCGCATCCGCAATAAACTGCGGGCTAGTCGGCTCCAAAAACTCGGTTGCTGCAGCCAAACCAGCGTCCAAAACGCCAAGAAGCGTGCGACGCGCCAAAAGCAAACCCTTGTGAATATCGTGCGTGCCGTCAATATCGGGGTCGTTAATCAAGCCCTTCCAGCCAACTGTTGTGCGCGGCTTTTCAAAGTAAACGCGCATAACAATCAAAAGTTCACCTTCGAGCTTTGCGCGCAAATCAGCCAAACGAGACGCGTAGTCAAGAGCTGCCTTAGGATCATGCACAGAACACGGTCCAACAATAACAAGAAGGCGGTCGTCATCTCCATTAAGGCATCTGCGGATTTCATCGCGTGACTCTGCGACAATATCTTGCGCATACGGAGAAAGTGGCAACTCACCAAGCACTTGTGCAGGAGTGGGAAGCGGCTCCAACTCCAACACGCGACGGTTGATTATACGATCTACTCCAACCTGGTCTTCCCAGCGCTCGAATTTAGATGAATCGAGTGGATTTTTCCCTTCTTCAACAGCTTTTTTAACAGCACGAGCATCCGAGTGATTTAAGGCATTGCTGTTAAACGATTTACAATTAAGATCACTTGTACTAGACTCAATACCACTAATATCGCTGATATTAATATCCAACTCCATAATCACCGCCAATCTTAAGCACAAAACACCACAGCTGCAGCCAATAATCTGATTAAATCAGATTCCAATCAAGCTAGATCAAGAAAAATCAGCCTAAACTAATCTAAACCAGCTTATCGGTTTTCAGCATCAGTTATTTCTCGCACTTTCTCAACATCGTGTCTCACAGCATCCTTAAGAGTCTCAACAGAATCGAAGGCATGTTGAGGACGTAAGAATTGCGCAAATTCAATGCAAATGCGATGACCATACAAATCCTGCCACTTATCCGTTAAAGCATAAGCTTCAACCACACGATTTTCACTATCATTAGGATACGTAGAAGAATCTGCGCCAAAATCAGAGATAGAATCAGATTCAAAGATATCGCCAGAATCACCAGAAACTACATTCTTAACAGAAGCACCTTCATTCGACTCAGCAAAAGTTGGCTTAGTTCCAATTGAAATCGCAGCAGCCCAACGCCATGGCGAATGAACTCCAAGATGCAACTCATCCTTACGCAAAACGCCAACACTCGGAATACTAGAAGAATGCAAATTATCGGCACTAGCCTCGTCCGCATCTAAATCAACAATCCAACCAGCGTAAACTCCATCAACAGGCACATACCCATCAATACGCTCGCCCAAATTCACTGTTGGGAAACCGATTTCACGACCGCGCTCGGCACCATGAACCACAATACCCTCAACTCTATGCGGCTGGCCAAGAACATCCCTAGCATCGCGAACCCTACCATTCGCGAGCATCCATCGCACATTCGTAGAGCTCCAAGCACGAACCTTCTTATTCGGCATACCTTTACTCCAAGCGCGATATTCCGCCTTGTTCATACCATCCGCAGGGTCTTTTGGCTCTCCATCTTCAGACGGAACTTCTGGCACAATTGGGTCTGGAACACGAACATCCCCTGGGCCAAAATCGTCTACCACAACCAAATCAAAAACGCCGGTAGCTTGCGCAAGCTCCTTAATCGCATGAACATTCCCAGCTCTACGCGCTCCAAGGGCTGCATCCGACCCGAGTACAAGTGCACGCATACCAAGTTTTCCAACAAGCTGCCCTAGGAAGAATCTGTATGATTTTGCAGCAAAAGCTAAGCTATATCGAACAATAATCACATGATCCACGTCTAGCTGCTGCAAAACCCTAAGACGCTGACGAACACTTGTTAACGCCTGCGAATCCACTGGAATCTGCGCGTTATCTCCAAAATCGTCGAATAAATCTGGGTTTTCATGAACCACGCTTGGTCGCGGATCAAACATTATAACAACAGAAAACGCATTGTTTTTGCGAGCAAGATCAACGGTGCGTTCAATCACTTTTCTATGCCCTAGGTGCATGCCGTCAAACACACCTATAGTAACAATCGCCTTACGCTGAGCACTTAATGTTGGCCAATTAATCATGCCGTTGGCATCTGGTCGAATGTTGATGACCTTCATCATATCCTTACTATTCGCAACTATCCGAAATAAGCAGCATTACTGCCGCGAACCCTTATTTTCACACTATTAACTATTTTACCAGCAAACTAGCTTTGTACAAATACCACAATAGGTTTAGCTTCTATTTGATTTATATTTTTTTCATTTTTTTCTTGTAACTTGGAGAACGCTCTGCTTCCCCCTGCGGTTGCTGGCGACTTTTCAGCGGTTTCCAGAACTGCAACAACATCGTTTTGCTCATCTTTTTCGGCTTTTACGTATGCAATAGTATTTTTTTCGCTAATCGCAGGAATCACTATTTTCCTACCAAAACGCAAGTCTCTAGCCTGATTTTCGCTGATTTCAACTGTTTGCATGGTTAATTTTGCGGATTCAAACATACTTAGAACACGATTTTGTAAATCATAGTTTTTTTGTGCAGATTTTCTACAAGAAGAATCTCCAGATAAGTCGCAAGCAACCGAACTGTTAGAAACACTGTCAGAAAAATAGTCAGAAACACTATAGTGTCTGTCAGCTACAACAGCCTTTGCGCGAGTCTGAGTCACGCCATTCTTGTCCGTAAATGTACGAATCCTAGTTTCAAGTTTAAGAACCCTATCATCTTCTACCGAAAATTCGCCAATTCGAGTTCTCCTAAGACTTACTAAATGTCCTCCTACACCAAGAACACGCCCTAAGTCGCGAGCAAGTGCGCGAATATACGTGCCGCTAGAACAAGAAACACTCGCACGCACATCAACAACTTTTACACCGCTTACACCCACATTAAAACGCGCATCCAGTAGCGAAAAGTCATGAATAACAACTTCTCTCGGCTCTAAATGAACATCTTTACCTTCACGCGCTAAGTCATAAGCACGCACACCGTTTATTTTAATAGCCGAAAAAGCCGTTGGAGTTTGCATAATGTGCCCAGTAAAATTCTTAGCGATTACGCAACGCAATTCTTTAAGAATCTCATCAGTATTTGCAGAGTTTAGAATGCTATTTTCATCATCAACACTTGAAACGACATCACCGTCTGCATCATCCGTATTGGTTGATTCGCCAAGACGAATCACAGCCTCATAAGTCTTATCGTGACCAAGCAAATAGTTAAGCAAGCGAGTGGCGTTACCAAAACCAAGAATCAGCAATCCTGTAGCCATTGGGTCAAGCGTTCCCGCATGACCTACGCGTTTAGTGTGCAACAATCCTCTTGCACAAGACACAACGTCATGGCTGGTAACGCCTTTCGGCTTATCTACTAATAAAATGCCTGAAGATGATGTTTGAGAACTACTCATTACTAAATTTTATTTGATTAATTATTTGATTTAAAACTATAATTCCAAATGAGCAGAATCATCTAAATCGTCGGTTGCTGGCGACTTATCTTCTACAAAATCGTTTTCGCTGTTCTCATAATCCTCATACTCGTCGGAGTCATCAAAATCATCAGAATCATCGGAATCGTCAAAATCCTCATCTTCACGAGGCTTTTTATACGGATCCTCTTCACCAGCGTACCGAGCATTTTCTCGCGCTTTAGCTAGCTCCTCATCACGCTTACGCGCGGCGACCAAAATGTCTTCAATCTCATGAGCTTCACTAGGAACCTCATCGTAAACAAATTGGATTTGAGGAGTTAAACGCAATCCAGCCTTAGCTCCAACTAGAGTGCGCAAACGCCCCTTAGCCTGTTGCAAAGCTTGGGCTGCACGCTGACGCTCACCCTGCTCTTTACCAACAGTGCCAAGCTGTGTCCAATACACTTTAGCGATCTGCAAGTCGTTAGTAACTCTCACTTCTGTAATAGTCACATTAGCAAGTCGCTTATCGTGTAAATGAGCCTCCATGTTGGACGCAATCACTCTGTGAATCAGAGCCGCAATTCGCGCGGCTCTAGGGTTTGTTCCTGCCATAATTACTTGCGCTCAATCTGCTTCATTTCAAAGGTTTCGATTATATCGCCAAGCTCAATGTCGTTAAAGCTGCCAAGGTTAATGCCTGCCTCGTAGCCTTCGCTAACGGATTGAACATCATCCTTGAACCTACGCAAGCTGGAGATTTCAAGATCGTTAACAGTAGCAACACCGTTACGCAAAATACGGCACTTTGTACCGCGCTTAACTTCGCCGTCTTGAACCATAACACCAGCAATATTGCCAAACTTGGAAGAACGGAAGATTTCACGAATCTCAGAGTGAGAAGTAACAACCTCTTCAAACTCTGGCTTAAGCATACCCTTCAAAGCAGCTTCAATATCTTCGATAGCCTTGTAAATAACCGAGTAGTACTTGACTTCTACGCCCTCGCGGTCTGCCAAATCGGCAACCTGACGGTTTGGACGCACGTTGAAGCCAATAATCACAGCCTTATCAACTGTTGCCAAGTTCACATCATTCTGAGTAATTGCACCAACACCGCGGTGAATAACCTGAATTCCAACTTCGTCGGAAACCTCAATCTTCATCAAGGAATCTTCCAAAGCCTCAACAGAACCAGAAGAATCGCCCTTAATAACAATGTTGAGCATATCAACTTCGGACTTAGCGAACTGTTCCTTAAGGCTTTCAAGAGACACAACCTTGCGACGCTTAGCAAGCTGAGCTGCACGCTCTGTAGCTTGGCGCTTTTCGGCAATCTGACGAGCGGAACGATCGTCGGATGTGACTAAGAACAAGTCTCCTGCAGTTGGAACAGAAGTCAAACCAAGCACCTGAACTGGCGTAGAAGGACCTGCCTCTTGCAAGTGGTTGCCATTTTCGTCGAGCATTGCGCGAACACGACCATAAGACGTACCTGCAACAATAGAATCTCCGACTTTAAGAGTGCCTTGCTGAACAAGAACAGTAGCAACAGCGCCACGACCCTTATCAAGTCGAGCTTCAACGGTTGCACCACGAGCATCCATGTTTGGATTTGCCTTAGGGTCAAGCTCAGCGTCAGTTGTCAAAAGAACAGCCTCAAGAAGCTTATCTACGTTAGTTCCCTGCTTTGCGGAAATATCCACAAACATGGTGTCGCCGCCGTATTCTTCTGGCACAAGACCGTACTCTGTAAGCTGACCGCGCACCTTATCTGGGTTTGCTCCAGCAACATCAATCTTGTTTACAGCCACAACAATAGGCACGTGAGCAGCCTGAGCGTGGTTGATTGCCTCAACAGTTTGAGGCATAACGCCGTCGTCTGCTGCAACAACAAGAATTGCAACGTCTGTAAGCTCTGCACCACGAGCACGCATAGCAGTAAATGCTTCGTGGCCTGGGGTATCCAAGAACGTAATCTTGCGCTTGTCTCCATCTAAAGTAACCGTAACCTGATAAGCGCCAATACGCTGCGTAATACCGCCAGCTTCTCGAGCTACAACATTCGACTTACGAATAGTATCAAGCAAACGAGTTTTACCATGGTCAACGTGACCCATAACAGTAACAACTGGAGGACGAGTTACAAGATTATCGTCTTCTTGAAGTTCCTCTTCATCCAAATCAATGTCGAACTGTTGAAGAAGCTCTTTATCTTCTTCTTCTGCAGAAACGAGATTAATATTCCAACCGATTTCTTCGCCAAGAATCTGGAATGTTGTTTCATCCAAAGACTGAGTAGCTGTAGCCATTTCTCCAAGATGGAACAAAACAGTTACCAAAGCAGCTGGATTTACATCAATCTTTTCTGCCAAATCAGAAAGCGTTGCGCCCTGACGAAGTCGAATCGTAGCGCCATTTCCAGAAGGAATACGCACGCCGCCAATCACTGGTGCTTTAAGCTCTTCGTATTCTCTGCGCTTTGCAAGACGATTCTTGCGAGCCTTAGAGGACTTTCCACCCTGACGACCAAATGCGCCTGCAGCACCTGCGCGACCGCGACCACTGCCACGAGATGGACCAGCATTTGGAGCGCCTGCAGCCGCAGCTTGGAAGCTTGCAGCCTGATTTGCATTAAAGCGCGATTCTACAGACGGTCGAGAGCTTGCGCCACTACCGCCGCCCTGACGATGTGAACCAGACCACTGCGAAGAGCGGTTCGAACCATTACCGCCGCCCTGACGAGCGCCTCCGCGACCACCGCGACCGCGACCACCGCCGTTGCCATTACCGCCGCCCTGACCAGGCTTTGCTCCACGAGAATTTTCTGCAGCAGCGCCTGGACGTGACATTGGGTGAGGACGAGGAATATCACCAGGTGTAGGAGCGCGCATACCTTGCTTTCGGCTGAACGGATTATTACCTGGACGAGGAGCAGAACCAGAGCCAGCACCCTGATGCGGACGAGGGCGTGGAGGCATCTGAGAAGAACGATCTGACTTAGAAGAACGATTTTCCCCGCGCTTATCGCCTCGTGCATCGTTACGATTTTCGCCACGCTTATCGCCTCCACGCTTAGAATCAGCATTAGCGATAGCATGTGGCTTTACGTGACCAGCAGAAGGCTTAGGAATTACACCATTTGGAGTGGAAGATGAATGATTTTCTTTATTGTCACTATTATCATGATTATCATGTGGCTTTTGCGAAGAATGCTGTTTTTCCGAAGCTTTTTCTGAAGACTTATCCAAATTTCGTTTTTCAGCATTATTCTGAGCCAACGACTCCGATTTATTAGAAGAATGATTAGTCTTATTCGAAGAATTATCAGCATTCTTATTTGCAGCAGGTTTCGCATCATTCTTTGCAGCAGACGATCCAGAAGATGATCCAGCGGACGCAAACTCTGTTTTTAATCTACGTGCAACAGGAGCCTCTACTGTTGAAGACGCGGACTTAACAAATTCGCCCATGCTCTTCAACCGCTCCAACACGGTTTTGCTGTCTACACCAAACTCTTTAGCTAGTTCGTATACGCGCTTTTTTACCACTCAGTGTTCTCCTCAGTCTGTGGCAGCGCAAAACGAACGCAGCCACTTTATATTTTTATAAGATTCTTATTCTTATGCTCTTTAGTGAGATACCTCATAATGCGATATCTCATCGTGCGACCATGATTTCAACCATGATTTTCCGTACCTCGTTCCCACTAGGCAGAAAGCTGCGCATAAGCCCAAATTGCAGCTTTCAGCATACTCGAAACGTTGGATTCTCGGGAGTGTCGCTAATGCTAATCCACGGGATGTTACTCTGCTGAAACCTTAGAATCAGCATTCATTTCTTCCTGCTTCTTAGCATGTTCTTCCGCAGACTCAATACCAATCTTCCAACCAGTAAGTTTTGCTGCAAGCCTTGCGTTTTGACCTTCCTTACCGATAGCAAGAGAAAGCTGAGAATCATGAATAAACGCTACAGCCGTCTGGCTCTTTTCACTAACAACATGAACCTGTGTTGCTGTTGCTGGAGAAAGAGCAGCGGCAACAAACTTCGCTGGATCTTCCGACCAATCAACAATATCTATTTTTTCTGGACCAAGATTCTCCATAACAGCACGAACACGAGAACCACCAGGACCGATCAAAGCACCCTTTGGATTAACACCTTCCGTGTTGGCACGAACAGCAATCTTAGTGCGAGCGCCAGCTTCGCGAGCAATAGCCATAATCGAAACTGCTCCAGAAACAAGTTCTGGAACTTCGCGCTCAAAAAGTCTACGAACAAGATCAGGATGAGACCTAGAAACAACGATTTCTGGACCACGCAAACCACGAGCAACGTTCACAACGTAAACACGAATACGCTCACCATGACGATATCTTTCGCCTGGAACCTGCTCACGACGCGGTAAAATCGCCTCAACATCTCCAACAGCAACATGAATATTAGAAGGATCTTTAGAATCCTGCTGCACAACGCCGTTAATCAACTTTCCTTTTTGTCCAGAAAAAGCACCAAATACGCGGTCATCTTCTACTTTACGGAAAAGTTGAGTAATAACCTGACGTGCCGTAGCAGCAGCAAGACGTCCAAAATCACGAGGTGTATCATCGTATTCTTCGCCAAGAGTTGGTGCTGGATGAGGATTATCTTCCGTAGGAACTCCAGGAATCTCGTCTTTTGCCCACACTGTAAAGCTACCAGCACGCTCATCTAATTCAACGCGAGCATGCCTAGCTGGGTGAGAAGTCTTCATGTATGCAAGACGCAAGGCCTCGGCGAGTGCCTCGTCCAGCTCCTCGGCATTAATCCCCTGCTGCGCCGCAAGCTGATGCATTCCCGCCAAATCCAATTCCATCGTGCATGTCCTCCTGTAGAAAATTCATTTATAAATTCACTTATAAAATTAACTTATTTTTCTTTTATCGCGATTAGCACACAACAAACGCGTTAAAATCTAAATCTAACAACGGTTGTAAAGCACAAAATCTTATGACTGCAATTGAAAATGTTAAGCATACAATGCCAAACGCAAAACAAGCAAACATTGGTCACAGTCACGGACTATTTTAGTAGATTATGCAGACACAGTTTGTTTTGTTAAGAAGCCTATTAGAGCGCACAAAACACAATCAAAAGCGCAATCAAAAGCATACGCAAAATCATCTTTTAATAGTTGCAGCATTAATGGCAATAACGATGCTTTTCAGTGCATGTTCTAGTACAAAAGAATTAAAAAACAACAATCTGCATTCTTTGCAAAACCACGAACCTTGCTACAAAATTATGCAAAAAGCAAAATCAAGCCAAGAAAAAGTGGATAAAAAAATAAATAACTTAACATCTAAAGACTTAAAGAATGCTTCTGACACATGGAAAAAAGTCGCAGTTCAATGTAACAGTAGATTCGCTCAAGGCGTTGTGTTCAGTGCCCAAAACATTTGGAAATTAGCCAATTTAAATCAAACTGGAAATGCTGAAACAATTAAGCTAGCTGAGCAACTAGAATTAAACTCTTACAAAAAAATCCAAGACTTTGCAGACAATAACAAAAACCTATACTGGAATCATGATCCGCTAGCAAAAGCAGCTGTAGCACAAGACAAACTCGCATTTCTATTGCAAACACTAGCTGCTAGAGATGCAAAAAACGTTTCACTTCGACAAAGCGACATGACGGCTACAATTTCAAACACACTTATGCACTTTGCTTCAAACGGAAGTGACTTGCGTCAAAAAGTCTATGAGATACCTAAGCAAAACCTGGAATCAGGAATCGCTAAAGACAACGCCACAGGAAAAGAACTACCTATTGTTGCAATAGCCTATATGGATTGTGCAAGAGAAGAACTAGCCGCGTTAAATCAAACGATTTTCCCCATAAACAAAGACGGAAAAATAAATAATGATGCGATTGTAAGTATCGAAAATCAAGATTTTATAGGTGTACTTGCAGATATCGTAGTTTCACACATAATAAGCGCGTATTCAAATGGATATCCAACTGACGATTCTGCAATCTTTGAACAATAAACGCACTAACCTAGCAACTTCGAGCAAGCTAGGCGCACTCGAGTAGGCTAATTTCCTAGTGAAATTAACCTAAGCTACAACATTCGCGCGGTCTAAGCGCGCGAATGTCCTCGCTGCAGCAGAAGCAATGCTTCTGCCCTAAGCAGCTCGGGCGCTTTGGAGTAACGCGAAGCGCAAAAACCACATAAATACACAATGTGACACCTGCTGGCTCTTCAAGCGCCTTACGATACTCCTCTGGCAAAAGCGCCTTAGGCACAGCAACCTCATACACGTACTCAGTAAACCAATCGTCACTCATAGTAAAGTAACCCTTGTCGGCAATATCCGCGCCCCAAGAGTTCTCAACGCGCCAGCGGCGAGTAGTCGTACCATCTTCCGCAACATCAACTCCAGCAAACGCCATCGCATGATTCATCGCCGAATCAGCAAAACGCACACGCTGCTCCTTGTTTAAATCAAAATCAACGCCATAAACGCGATCATACTCAAACAAATCCGTAGCCCAAGCACCGTTTACACGATCCATCATAGGATGGCAATCCGCACCAAACCAAACTGGAATGCCCTGCTCAACGAGGATCTTACGCACACAATCCTTCATAAACTGATTTGGTACGTTCAAATATTCCGTAGCGTCTCCACCAGCAACGTTACCCAAGTGCTCAATCGCAATCTTCTTGCCCTTTGGATGCTCCGCACGCGGGTCGTCTACTAGGCAAACGTAATCTTCCAGCCCAGCCGTAACATACTTCTTCCAAAACTCAACTGGCGTAATCTCGCCATCGCGATGGAACTTTCCGTCCTCGTCCGTCCATTCCCAGTCGAAGCTCTTTGGCGGCTCACCCAAGTGGATTGTAAGAATCCTATGACCTGCAGCAGTAGTTTCCGCAATTATGTCGTCAATATCTGCAGCGTTAGCGTACATGTGTGCAACAGCCGTTCGCAACAAACGGCGAAGCTGAGTGTTCATAGCGTCCGTATCTTTAGACGATTCCGTTTCTGGATACAAGTCTTTAGGCACGGCACCATACTTCTTATAGACGTTCATAGCCATTGTCCACTGACCGCCGTCACCCATAACATCGTGCAACAAATGCTGTACTAGTCTAGAATCAGCTGGTTCACCAGAGCGAACAAGAGCAGCAACATCCTTTAAGAAATAGTTGATTCGCTCAAGCTTATCGAAATACATTGCGTAATTTTGCGAAAACTCAAAATCCTTAACTTTAAGCGTTTTTTTAGCCACAAATCGCGCAACGTTCAAAGAGCTAAATAGCCAGCAGCGACCAGAATGATCCTGATGCCTTGCGTCACCATTATCCACAACCGTTGAGAATCGGCGCTGCAATAAACGCGCGCGATCATAGTTGCGCGCTACCTTGTCGATTCCAGCGGCAGTAACACCGTTCATTGCTAAACGATTCAATGGATTTGCGTCAAAATCGTCACGCAAACCTTGCAAAGCCTCGGCACTTAATTCAGAGATCTCAGTCACTGTCTAACCTTTCTTGTTTTTCCTTATTTTATCTTTACTTTTTATAGTTTATTTTAGCTTTTTACGCAAATCTTCGGATGCTTGCGACTTTTCCGTGGAATCTATTTACTACTTTTCTTTATGAGTTTTCTATAAATCCACCACACAGCACAATTCGCTACTAGCAACTCGCCACTCAGGATTCCTGAGCGATAGCTTCTTCAACTTGGGCTTGTGCGTCTTTCCTCGCCTGTTTTTGAGCATCAGCATCGCTATTATCCGAAGCATCCGCATCTGCAGAATCGCCAGAATGCCCCTGTCCAGAAACAGCATCACCAAAATCAAATCCAGAAAAAGCGTTTGCAAACAAAGACCTAAGCTCGGTAACACGTTGCGTAATTTGCGCTTCCCTATGCTGCAGCTGCGTTAGGCGCGCCGTCATACCATCCAGCTCCTGCTGAGCTGCTGCCCTACGCTCTTCCACTTGAGCCGTAGCATCTTGCATAGCTTTACGAACGATTTGTGCAGCCTGAGCATCCGCATCCTTATGCGCCTGTGCAGCATAATTATCCGCATCCTGATGAATAGTTTTTGCCCTAGCAACAAGCGCATCAGCCTCTTCTTGAGCAGCGTGTTCTCGCTCTTTCAATCCAGATATAAGTTCGTTCACCTTTTTTGTTGCTTCTTCTTGCTGAGCTGCAATATCGTTTCTAATTTGCTCAACTTCTGCACTAACCTGGCTTAGCGTGCGCGTGCGCTCAACTTGCGCTTCGTCTGCAATCTCCTGGGCTTTTGCCGCAGCAGCATCTGTAATTTCTCCAGCCTTGCGCTGCGCATCCGCCATCATCTTTGTTGCTCGCTCCTGCATGTCTGCAAGTTTCTTGTTTGCTTCTGCCAAAGCCGACTCAATCTGATCATTTGTCTCTGCTTTAGCATGAGCAATTTCCGCGTTTGCCGCAGACCTCTGTTCCGCGATTTTCTGCGCTGCATCCGCTTTTAGCTGTGCAATTGCTCGCTCCTGCTCGGATTTTTCGGATGCCATTCGCTTCGTGTGTTCTTCTCTAGCGTTGTTTATTTCCAGCGTTGCAGCATCTCTTTGTGCAGTAACATCTTTGTTTGTTGTTTCACGCAAACGCTGCGAGTCTTCTTTTGCCGCACTCGTCATCTGGCTTGCCTTGTTGCTTGCTGTAGAAAGCAGCGTATCCGCTTTTGTTTGAGCCTCTTGCAGCAAATGCTCTGCGTCTAATTTTGCATTGTTTAGCAAGGTTCCCGCCTGCGCCTGAGCAGTTTTTTTAATCGACGCAGCGTCTTGCTTTGCGCGTTCAATTAGCTGCGAACTCGTCTGTTCTGCCGACGCAAGTAACTGTTGCGCATTTGCGCCCAAAGATGCAAAAGTATTCCCGCTTTTTGCACGTTTAACATTATTTTTTTCTTCTTGCAATTGTGCTTGCAATTGAAGAATAGATTCGTCACTAGATCGCACTTGTTCACGCAGACGCGATATTGTGCGCTCGTAGTTAGAAAAGGCTTCGTTGACTTTATCTTTGTCGTATCCGCGCAAAGCAGTTGGGAAACGATCTGGCACCATAGTTTTTCCTTTCACAAACCCCCGCACGATTCACTAACTTATCGTGCACACTCCATCAGCAATAACGCTATCACTTTAGACGCAAAAACACTCGGGCGTGTCGAGCGAACTACTCGAGCAATATGCTTAAAGATGAAGGTTTCATATAGTATTTTACGGCTTCACGAATTATGTTTTGACCAGCTTTTATTTGCGAATCTAACGGCAGCCCATGCCTAGCATCATGAGTTGCAACTACTGGAGGAAAACTTACAAATCCTGCGATTATCTGCTTTTTAGAATTATTGGACGCCCAATTTAATAGCCTATAAAACAGTGAGTTGCAAACGTATGTTCCTGCATCCGAACTTAGTGTTGACGCTATTGCATCGTGAGCAAAATCGTTCAGAATCATTCGCAATGGCAACCTAGTCCAATATGCAGATGGTCCATTTTCAACAATTTGTACACTTTGTGGAGTGTGGTTATCTACGTCTGGTTTAGTTGCATCCATAATATTTGTGGCGCACCGTTCTAATTGCACTCCGCGAGCAGTATGTTTTACCCCTGTTGCTATTACAATATCCGCATCTTGCGCATTAATCATTTCTAAAAGCTGAGGCCATGCGTTTGCAAAGCTAATCGGCAGCATTACAGACTTGATATTTACTCTAACATCTTCTGGAAGATCAAGCTCCTGACTTGAATATTGTTCTAAAGCCAATGGCACTTCGTAAGACGGGTTTACGCTAAGATCAGCATATGGTCCAAATCCTGAAATAACTACGTTAATTTGCTTCATAACAATAGCTTTCTACGAATAGCTTTGCTTTTTACTTATCTTTGACTATAAGCGCAAGCAATCGTCCTTCATGTGATTTTCCAGCAAGACCTGCGCGTCTATGAGAATACCAGAGTGGATTTTCCAACGTGCACATTGGGTTTTGCAACGCCTGAAGGCGACTTTTCAGCGTTCCACCTTCGCAATCAACATCGCAAACTGTACTCAATTCTTCGTCTTCTGCCAAATATTGAGTTGCAGCTGTAACTCGCGGCAAAGCGTCAACAACGTTTGCAACTCCTGCCAGCGCTAAATCAATGCGGGCAGCTTCAGCAATATCAATTCCCACTCCACCAAAACGCGTTTGCGTTGCAGTCTGTGGATATCTGCGTTCAAAGTCGCTAGCTATTTCTTCGCCAACTTCATAGCAATCGCCACAAATGCAGGGTCCAAGAACGGCTGTTATATTCGAGCGTTCGGCTCCTTTTTCACACATTGCTTCAATGGTAGAATCAAGTACTCCAGCCATTAAGCCTTTTCGTCCGCAATGCGCTGCAGCTATTACTCCAGATTCACTATCGGCAAGTAAAACTGGTAGGCAATCTGCAGCAAACATTCCTAAAGCGAGTGAGCATGCTGTTGAAACTTGCGCATCAGCCTCAATTCGCACTTTTGAATCTGCAAAACCTGTTGCATCGAAACCGTACTGAGTGTTCCACGAATCAACTATTGAATCTGCATCAAATACGCTATTTCCATGCACTTGGCTAACAAGACACAAGTCGGCTTTAAGAGTATTTTGCAAAGCACAACGGTTGCTAAACACAGCTTTAGCATCGTCGCCAGCTTTGCCACCTAGGTTAAGCGACGCAAAATCACCTTCGGAAATGCCACCTAATCGTGTTGTAAAAACGGCGTGAGCGTGCGATCCCAATGGCACTGGAATTGTCACTGGAATTGGCAACCCATGCTCGTCTTCATGAGCAAGTGGCATTCCTGCTACGCTAGTTTCCTGCATATTATTCGCTTTCGTTTTGTTTTATTTGCTGTAACAAGTTATTTGCCGTAAAAGTTAGCCCAAATAAGCTAATTCTTCATCGCTTAACTGCAAATCCGCAGCTTTTAGACTATCCAATATTGTAGCTGGTCTATGAGCGCCTGGAATAACAAAAACGTTATTTCCCTTAGCAAGCTCCCAAGCCAAAACAACCTGCTGATAGCTAACTTTATGAGCATCTGCCACTTTGCGGAATGGGTCAAAAAGATGCTCGTCATATGGGTGACGGAACCCTCCAAGAGGACTCCAGCAAACAAACGCAATTCCAAGCTGCTTGCAATATTGCAACGTGTCTTCATTCTCTAAATGCACTGGAGAATACTGGTTTTGCACAGCCACAAGCTTTTCTCCAAGAATTCCGCGCGCAATGTCAATCTGCTCAACAGATGCGTTAGAAATGCCAATTTCGCGCGCAACTCCTTCATCGAGCAGCTGTTGCATTGCTTCAATCGACTCATTGTATGGAACTTCTGGATCTGGCCTGTGGAAGTAAAGCAAATCAATCGTATCTACGCCAAGAGCCATTGCTGACTCTTTAGCGTGCGCAATCAAATGCTCTGGCTTACCATCTTTACCCCATGTTGGTCGTCCGTCAGTAAAGTTGCGGAAGTGTCCGACTTTTGTTGCAACTAAAATAGAGGACTTGTCTCCATTCCAACTTTCTAAAGCTTCGCGAACAAGCTTTTCTCCAGTTTGTTCCTCGCCGCCAGAACAATAGTATGCCCATGCTGTATCGATATGAGTGCAGCCTGCATCAAGAGCTGCATGAATAGTTTCGATACCCATATCGTGTCCAAGATTGTTTTCAATCGTCAATGGCATTTCACCAAAACCAATAGAAGTGGTTTTAAATGACCCTAAAGTGCGATCCATAATATTAATATTTCCCTTATTTTAAGCCGTTTTTAAAATGCCCCCAAGTGCAAAAGCTACTTGAAGGCATTTAGAATTATTTTTATTTTATGCGACTACGCTTTTGTGCGTTCATCTATTTGACTTAAGATTAATCCTCGTCAAACGGGTCAAAATCGCGACGGATCCTACGACGAGGGCGCTCAGAACGCTCTTCGCGAGACGCGCGATACTCATCATAGTGATCGTCATCAGCTGCGTAACGTGGATTACGGTCGTTTCCACGACGATCGGCATTGCGATGAGCAGACCTATCTTCATGGCGATCATCGCGATTATCCCTGCGATCATCCCTATCATCATAACGATCTTCACGTGGAGCGCGTCGACGAGGACGATCTTCAAAATCGTTGTTATCGTAACGATTATCCCTGCGATCATCCCTTCTGGAAGAACGATCCTCATAACGGTCAGAACGATCGCTTCTATCGTTTCGATCATTCCTATCGTCATAACGCGAATCACGATCATCACGAACATTACGGCGGCGAGGGCGCTCATCCCTATCGCCCCTATCATCCCTATCGTCACGTGGAGCGCGTCGGCGATCGCTTCTGCGATCATCCCTATCATCACGATCTTCACGAGGAGCGCGACCACGGTTTTCGCGAGGCGCTGGAGCAGAAGATTCCTGATTCTCAAAACCTGGAATAGCCAAAGAAATCTTACCGCGCTCATCCACGCTTTGCACGATTACTTCTACGTTATCGCCTTCCTTAAGCACATCTTCAACGGTATCAATGCGCTCACCATTAGCAAGGTTACGAATCTGAGAAATGTGCAACAATCCGTCACTTCCAGGAGTCAAGTTTACAAAAGCACCAAAGCTTGTTGTCTTAACAACCTTACCAGTAAAAGTTTCACCAGCTTTTGGAATACGAGGATTTGCAATAGAGTCGATGATTTCCTTCGCCTTCTGAGCAGCTTCGCCGCCTTCAGAAGAAATATAAACAGTACCATCATCTTCAATGGCAATCTCGGCACCAGTTTCTTCTTGAATCTGGTTAATCATCTTGCCCTTAGGTCCGATTACTTCACCAATCTTATCTACAGGAATCGTAGTTGTGATAATGCGTGGAGCAAATGGGCTCATCTCAGCTGGGCAATCAATGCACTCGTTGATAACTTCAAGAATCGTTGCACGAGCTTCGTGAGCCTGCTGCAAAGCGGCAGCCAAAATATCAGCTGGAATGCCATCAAGCTTAGTGTCAAGCTGCAAAGCAGTGATGAACTCGGAAGTACCAGCAACCTTAAAGTCCATATCTCCGAAAGCATCTTCTGCACCGAGAATATCGGTCAAAGTCTTGAAGATATGCTTTCCATCAACATCTCCCGAAACCAAGCCCATAGCAATACCAGCAACTGGAGCCTTCAAAGGCACACCAGCGGCGAGCAAAGAAAGCGTAGAAGCACAAACAGATCCCATAGAAGTGGAACCGTTAGAACCAATAGCTTCAGACACCTGACGAATAGCGTATGGGAACTCTTCACGACTTGGCAAAACTGGCACCAAAGCCTTCTCCGCCAAAGCACCATGACCAATCTCGCGACGCTTTGGAGATCCAACGCGACCAGTTTCACCAGTGGAATATGGAGGCATTTCGTAATTGTGCATATAGCGCTTAGTCTGCGGACCAGAAAGCGCATCCACTTGCTGCTCCATCTTAAGCATATTCAAAGTAGTTACGCCCAAAATCTGGGTTTCACCACGCTGGAATAGCGCAGAACCGTGAACGCGAGGAACAATATCAACTTCTGCACTAAGCGTACGAATATCGCGCAAACCGCGACCATCAATTCTGTAATCTTCCGTCAAAATACGACGACGAACAATCTGGCGCTGCAACTCCTTGAAGGCGTTACCAAGTTCCTTTTCCTTCTCCTCATCGTCCATATCAGTAAACTCTTCTGCGATTGCAGCACGCACGCCTTCCTTAATTTCAGCAATGCGATCTTGGCGTGGGAGCTTTTCAGCAATAGAAAGAGCCTCGTTCAAATCAGCATGAGCAATCTCATCGATTCTTGCATAAAGTTCGTCAGTGTATTCTGGGAACAGCTGGAATTCCTTGGTTTCTTTAGCTGCAATACGCTTCAACTCATTCTGAGCGTCGCAAATAACCTTAATAAAAGGCTTTGCAGCTTCCAAACCACCAGCTACAACTTCCTCATCTGGCTTGATTTGACCCTCGTTATAGATCAAATTCCAAGCGTTCTTGCCAGCGCCAGCTTCGATCATTGCAATAGCAACATCGCCATTTTCAATAACACGACCAGCAACAACAATCTCAAATACTGCACGCTCGCGCTCACTCCAACGTGGGAAAGCAACCCACTGACCATCAATCAAAGCCAAACGCACACCAGAAACTGGGCCTTCAAATGGCAATCCAGAAATCATAGTAGATGCAGATGCAGCATTCAAAGCAATAACATCGTATGCATCATCTGGATTAATTGCCAAAATTGTTTCAACAACTTGCACTTCGTTACGCAAAGTGTGTGGGAACAATGGGCGTAATGGGCGGTCAATAATACGGCACGCTAATGTTGCTTCGTTAGAAGGACGGCCTTCACGACGGAAGAAAGATCCTGGAATCTTTCCAGCAGCATACATTTTTTCTTCCACATCAACAGTTAATGGGAAGAAATCGTAATTTTCCTTTGGGCTAGATCCTGCAGTCGTCGTCGACAAAATCATGGAATCATCATCCAAATATGCGGCAACAGCACCGTCTGCTTGCTGAGCAAGGCGACCAGTTTCAAAGCGTAGCGTACGCTTTCCAAATGAACCATTATCAATAACGGCTTCTACAGCCTTAATTTCGGGACCCTCCACGGGTTCCTCCTTTTCTTAACTTACCTAATCAACCAACCTTCAATCATCCATATTCAATTATGCTTCTAAATCTTCAGTTATAAATCTTATGAATCCTAAATTCTAAAATCCAAAAATATAAGTCTCTACAATATTTTCTATAGTTTTTCCATAACTCTACAAATTAGACACTATAAGTCTGTTTAAAACTAATAGATTTAATTCAAGCTTTTCTATTCTACTTCAAACCCACTAAAACCGATAAACCCGATAAATACATAATGAAAATATTCATCATGAAAATATAAAAGCCCGAGCTTATGCCCGGGCAAAAAAGACTTATCGACGCAATCCGAGTCGATCGATCAAAGAACGATAACGGTTGATGTCTACACGCTTCAAATAATCAAGAAGACGACGACGATCACCAATCATGAGCATCATACCACGACGAGAGTGGTGATCATGCTTATGCTCCTTCAAGTGATCAGTAAGGTCAGCAATACGCTTGCTCAACAAAGCAACCTGGACCTCTGGGGAACCCGTGTCACCCTCATGTGTCGCGTATTCGTTGATGATGCTCTTCTTATCTTCAGCCGTCAATGCCACGGCGTCCTCCTTAATATCACTGCGCGGTGCTGCAACCTTATGATGCAGCGCTCTCAATCCGCGGGCGTTACACGCCAAGTGTTAATTCTACAACAACGTGTTAACAAGATTAATTCGATTGAATACTCGTAATTCTACTAATACCCTACTTCTCCAAACATTTCTTAGCTTTGTTAGCAGCATGAGCTTTATAAAGTCCAATAAACGTTGGTACAAGAGAAATCAGCAGAATCGCCACTATAACAAGCTCAAAATTCTTCTGAACAAAAGGAATATTGCCGAAGAAATATCCGAGCATTGTAAAAAGCGACGACCATACCACTCCACCAAGAATCGAGAAAGGAGTAAAACGAGTCCAACGCATTCCAGAAATACCCGAAATAAAAGGCATAAAAGTTCGTATAAACGGGAAAAACCTACCTAAAAACACAGCAAGAGGACCCCATTTATCAATCATCTTCTCTGTTTTAGCAACGCGTTCTGGAGTCAATGCCTTAACTTTACCAGATTCAACAATTCTTCTGCCGAAAAAGTGTCCGATGAAATAATTGCACTGGTCGCCAACAATAGGTGCTATCCACACAACCGCGAGCAAAAGCATAAGCGGAAGAGAACTTTTACCAGTTTGCGAATCTGGAGCAGCAAAGAATCCTGCTGCAAAAAGCAAAGAATCTCCAGGCAAAAATGGGAAAAACACAACGCCTGTTTCAATAAAAACGATTAAGAATATCAATCCCAAAGCAGGAGCTGTACCCATAGCAATCCAACCAGCTATAGCTGAACGCGGGTCTTTAAGAAGATTAAGAATAAAATGAATAAATCCCATACGAATACCTAAAATCCTGTTTTGTAGTGCCGTTTTTCACTTTCTCTGCACGCATTTTGCGCGGATTAACAATTATATTGCACGCTTTAGATTATAAGATTACGATTTGAATCCCGACTTTGTTTCCTTTCTGAATCCCGACTTTGTTTCCCTAAAGCCGATATTTGACTACAAAACCAGGAACACTCGCTCATTTACCTTGCACACGCAACACAGACTAACGATTAAACATGATTAACAAGCTGATTAACAAGCTAACGATTCGAGATTTTTTACAAACAATCAGGCGTTTTTCGCGTATATTTTATTTTGCTGGTAATGTAGTCATTGAGAATTTGATATTACAAATTTGATCTAGCTTTAAAGTGTTTAACGCGTTTAAAGGAGAGTGGCAAAAGATGGATCAGCGTAAAGCAAACACTGATGCTAACGCAGATAAAACACTTGAATCACCTAACGAATTGGAATCTGAGCTATCGATAGCAGATATTTCCAAACGTCACTCTAATCCTAAACGCTGGATACTCTACTTTGCAGTGCTTCTAGCAGCAATAGTCATTCCATATTGGATAGGTAGAACATTAGCAGTACAACACACTTCATGGGTTGTTCAACATTATTCTGGTTTAACACCACAAGGCGTTGTGTTTATAGCATGGGTTACAACCGTTGCAACAGCTACAACACTAGCAATGGCATTAATAGAGTCTAAAAAATGGCTGTGGAGATTTTTATTCGTTATTTTTCTAACGATTGAACAATTTATAAGCGGCTTATGCTTGCTAAGACTAAGCTTTTGGTACTCAACATACGTCGTTTATGGGTCTGCAGCTGGACTAGCTAATGCAGCAAACCTTGGAATAATATCTGCAGGATTTGGCGTTGCTGTATACGCTGTTTTATTCGTAGGACTACTTGTAATAGTGCCTAAAACATCACGCTTAAATGTGCTGACTCGCAGCTGGGCATCATTTATAATGTTCTATACTATTGAAGTCTTAGCGATTCTTGTGGTGATTTTTGGCGGATTTATGACAGCAATGTAGCTTCCACATATGCATACTAAATGTGTGCACTATATGAAAATACAAATAAGCATTAGGCGCATTATTATTGACATTTAAACGTTTTTTGCAACACTCCATACTGGTTTAGCATTGTACTTTTACGCACCTTGTAGTACAGTGTGCAGAGTTGTTGTAGAACAATGGGGCTATAGCTCAGTTGGTAGAGCGCTTCGTTCGCATCGAAGAGGTCGTGGTTTCGATTACCATTAGCTCCACTAAGCCCACTGCATTCATTCCATTTTCCTATTTACTATTGCGCGAGGTTTGAGTATTTCTCTGTTTGCTGTTGCGCGAGGGCTGGGTGTTTCTTGTCTCACAACGCTCTGCCTCTTGCGTGTTGGTTATTGTTGCGGTTGTTCCGATTTGGTTTTGATTTTGTTTTTTGAGTTGAAGTTTGTTTGTAGTGGTGGCTTATTGGATTATTTGGTATCGGCTGCCGCTCTTATACTGTTCGACCAAGAATCACCCAGCCCTCTTACATGCTTGAACAATTGCGTATAGCCTAATCAAATATATTTTCAATTGAATCAATTAACGGATCCGCTTGGCTCATTATCTGTTTAACTCTATTGTCAACGTTTTTATTTTGCGACTTTATAGACCGCGCTAAATCTAACGTGTCGTCAAAAATATTTTCAATACTATCTTGACTAACAGCATAAGACTTAAATAAACCAGTCCACGATTTTAGCGAATTAAAAACAAGTTCGCACGCATCTATTTTTACAATCTCGTTCTGATTTTTCTTAGCATTTTCAATAAAATTATGCAATTTCTTAATATAATCAAAATTTTGCGGCTTGGGTTGTCCTTCCGCATAAGATGCAAAGCTTAAATACTCGCTTCCAATCGAATAATACATTGATGCCAACTCATAGTCTTTTGATTTAACACCTTCTAACGCTTCTTTAAACCATTCAGACGCTGCTGTTATGCGAGTTTTTCTATTTGAATCACTAACTTCTTCCCCGTTTTCAACGCTATAGTACCAATATGCTTTGCCCACGGATAAGCACAACTCATACCAATCTTCAGATTTTTTAAGCATGTTTTTATACTCATTGATCAATGCTGTAAAATCTTCTCTTTCATCAAGAGTCCACCGAAAATCTTCAATTTGATGCACTAAAAGTCTGAGTATTGGTTGAATGGAAAGCGGCTGAATATTTGCATTAAAAAGTTTTATTTGCAATCGCATGGCTTGATTAACATTTTGAATCACCTGCTTAGAATCCACTGATTTTGCCGCTGTTCTCATGTAGTTTTTATATTTTTCAACATCACTTATTTTCTCTATAGCATTCTTGTTTCTTTTTTCATCATTGTTACGAGTCAGTTGCACATAATCATTTTTTCGACTACTTATTTGACTATTTGATGTTAAAGAATGCAATGATGTTCCTATCAAAAAGCAGCCAACAACAACCATCAGTATGCAGCAAATAATTTTGATTACAATATTTCGATAACTATTCCTACCACTCTTTTTATGAGTATTTTTACGCATACTCCTACGACTACTCTTACGTTTATCACGACGATTATTCTTATAATGATTTACACGCGACCTGATATTTTCTATACCCTCTACGCCAGAATCTAAATTGTCTCCTAAATAATTTTCTAAGCAATCCTCTAACGACTGAGCAAATTCTTTACAATCCGCATAACGCTCCAAAGGATTTTCTAACATGGCGCGCATTAAAACAGCTTGAAGATCGTTAGCAAAACCACCATCAGCTAAGTCGAAATTAGTAAAGTGCTTTGTAGCATCATAATGCTCTGAGTTTTCTGAGTCTATAGTCTTATTATCAGAAAAACATTTACCCGTAAGAGCAAACCACAATGTAGCACCAAGAGAATACACATCAGTAAAAACGCCTATTTTGGATTCAGGCTTAAAAAGTTCTGGAGCAGCAAATCCACGAGTAGCAAAACGCGCATCTTGTTTAAATCTGCTTGGTTGCACCAACACACCATCTTTATTTTTAATTTCTAATGCAGATCCAAAGTCAATTAAATAAACTTTTGAATCCGCACCAAGCATAATGTTAGATGGTTTTAAATCACAATAAACAATAGAAGGATTAAGTGAATGAAGATATTGCAATAAGCCACACAATCGTATACCTAAATTACACACTTCGGCAGGACTCATAACACCTTCTTGTAAAATCATTGATTTTAAAGAAAATCCGTCAACATAGTCGCGAACAGCGTATGCTCTGCCATTCTCCTCAAAAAAATCAACAATTCTAGGTATAGAAGGATGATTGCAATGATTTAAAACCTCAACTTCTGCGCGCAAAGACTGCAAAATCAAGGCTTTTTTATCGTCATCAAAATCAGTAGCAGTTTCTTTTATAGCCCACTGCTTATGAAGAACATTATCTACCGCAAGATAAACAGTAGATGTTCCTCCAGCTCCAAGTTTTCCGAGAATCTGATATCTTCCGCCCACACAAACCATATTTGCCGCACTTTCATAAAATCAAAATGACAATAATCCTGTGCTGCAAACTTTATAGACTAATTTGCGTATTGAAAATACTTATAGAACAATGTGTACCAAAGCCATCAAAACCCTAGAAAAATAAGGGAAAAGTTATCCACATTGCTCACATTGCTCAATCAATATCCGCGCCAAGAGCAGTCAACTTACCGCGGAAATCTGCATAACCACGGTCAATAAGCGAAATACCCTTAACATTAGATGGACCCTTAGCTGCAAGAGCCGCAATAAGATGACTAAAACCGCCTCGCAAATCAGGAACATCAATATCTTGACCAGTAAGAGGCGTCGGACCAAAAATCACAGCAGAATGCTTGTAATTTCGCTGCTGGAATCGGCAAGGAAGAGAACCTAAGCACTCGCGATACAACTGAATCATAGCGCCCATTTGAACAAGCGGTTTTGTAAAGCCAAAACGATTTTCATAAACAGTTTCGTGAACAATACTCAAACCTTTAGCCTGCGTTAAAGCAACAACAAGAGGCTGCTGCCAATCAGTCATAAAACCAGGATGAACATCGGTTTCAATAGCAACAGGATGCAAATCACCACCCGGATGCCAGAAGCGAATACCGTTATCCGTAACGTCAAACTGACCACCAACTTTACGGAACACGTTTAAGAAGGTCATCATCTCTGGCTGAGTAGCCCCTTTAATAAACACGTCACCATGAGTTGCGAGCGCCGCCGAAGCCCAAGATGCTGCCTCAATCCTATCTGTTAAAGCCGTATGATTGTAGCCTTGAAGCTTATCAACACCCTCAATCCTAAATGTGCGATCAACGTCAACAGAAATAATAGCGCCCATTTTCTGCAAAACAGCCACCAAATCCATAATTTCTGGCTCAATTGCAGCACCCGAAAGCTCTGTTTTACCTTCTGCAAGCACGGCTGCAAGAAGAGTTTGCTCAGTGGCACCAACCGATGGATAAGGTAGATGAATTTTAGTGCCATGCAAGCCGTTAGGAGCAGTAATATGAATACCATCCTCATGATCTTTATCTACATTCGCACCAAGTTTACGCAAAGTTTCAAGATGGAAATCTATTGGACGCCCTCCAATATTGCACCCACCTAAAGCTGGGATAAAAGCCTCACCAAGTCTGTGAAGAAGCGGACCAGAGAAGAGAATAGGTATTCTCGAAGATCCTGATAATGTATCTACGTCTGCAACATCAGCAAGCTGAACGTTGCTTGCGTCAATACTAACAACGCCTGCAGCGCCATCAACATCTACGTTTACTCCATGCAAACGCAGCAAATCAGAAACAACGTGAACATCTCTGATTTCTGGAACATTCTTTAACACGGATTTCCCAGGAGCAAGCAAAGCTGCAACCATTGCTTTACTAACAAAGTTTTTTGCACCACGAACTTTAATAGCTCCGTTAAGCGGCTTGCCACCTTCTACATGCAAAACGTCTGCAGCGTCAATGCCACTTTCGTTCTGTTCAGCCGTATTATGCGCAGACACATTTACCTCTTTCGTTTGCAACTAAAACTAATCACTATAATACCGACATGCGTGCCAATAACACATACCAATTCGAGCATTAACCAAGCTACTTTGCTGCGCGAGACCGCCATCTTCTCAATAGCCTTGCAAAAAGCGAAGGTTTTTGCAATAAATCTACTTCTGGCAAATCGTGATCGCAATCCGCGTTTAGACCATAAGTATACGCCTTTTTAGACGAAGGTTTTCCAACTAAATCACCAAATTCAAGCATTTGCGTTCTAGGCTCGTATGGGTGACGTATGTCAAATTCGATAAGTCTTGCACCACATTTAGATGCAGCTGGCCCATAAGATCCAAAACCACACGTTGCAGTAGACATAAGTAGCATATCCGAATCTTTACAACGTCCAGCAAACGCGTTTCTGTGATCATGCCCTGCGCAGAAAGCGAAAGTGCCAATCTTTTGCAAAATATCATATTCCCCACTGTCTTTATCTGGGCAACTCACACCTTCTCCAAGATAACCATCTGGCAAAACGCGATTATCGTCTAACGCGTAATATTTTCCAGCAAAACGCCTGTACCCCTCGATCGCATGTTCCTGAGACGCATAATCTTTAGAAACTTCACGCATTAAACCATAGTATTGAGGAAGAGGAAAATGCTGGAAAACACAGAATTTTGGAGGCGATAACTTTGGCAAATTTCTCAAAAAATCAAGTGCCTTATCCGAAGGTTTCCCATAACCTCCACTCTTCTCATAGTCTCCAGAATTAACCAAAACTAATGAAAATATAACATTTTCCTGATTCACATCCATAACTGGAAGCGCAAACGTACCAGCTTCACAAGGAAAAATAATTTGATTTGGCAATATGCATTTAGTGGATTGCAAAGCTGCAACATTGCAACTAGAAGAATCATAATTATTCGACTTGTTTTGCGAAGAACGGTTCATGCAACCCTTAAACTCTTGATACAAAGAATCCAATTCTTCATTGCTTAACCCACATTGAAAATCATGGTTTCCGTAAGTCAGCGCCCATGGAATTGAACGATCTTCCAAAGGCTGCACCATACGCTTAATGTGCTCAATAACTTTTTTTCGCGTTGCATCTAGTTTTTCTGCATACGACTCATCCTTAGGCGAGTAATTATCAGAAAATCGTCCTGAGGAAGAGTCGAAAGCCTCCGAAGACCAGCGTCTGCGTACAAATGTATCCGCAAAATCTTTAACATATCCAGCAATTTGATTACCCGTAAAAATCACAATATCTGGCTTAACAGCATCACAAGCGGACTCTATAAGCCTAATTGTATCTTTGCTAATTTTTGGAGCATCCTGAACATCTGCAAACTGCAAAACACGAAATTTGCCAGAAAGATGGAATTGCAATTTACCTAATCGTGCAGAAATAGACATCGGCAAATTAGCCGATTCAGAAGAATTAGCCGATTCAGAAGTGGGTAAAACTTTAGACTCATCGCTATTCGTAGATTCTGCAATTTCTGACATGATTCAAGCATACGGCACATCAGAGAACAGTATCAACAAAAGATTTAACAAAATTCAAAGAATTTAACGCGAAATTATTAAGACTGCACTCGAACTACAGAAAAATAAAGAAATATACACAAAAATGGCGAAACGTAGAGATTTTTTACAAGATTTTCAGGTAATTCACAGGCAATAACATCTTTGTCTTAAGTAAAGGATGCCTATTATAGAGACATCAAGGAAAAAGCAAATCAACATAACGAATGATTTGCAAGAACTAATAACTGAACCTCTCTTCTTCTCTTCTCTTTCATAACCCCGGGTTAATAGCTCGGGGTTTTTGATTACATTATAAAAAATTACATTACAAAATTACGGATTATTCCCCCCCCCAAAAAAAAAACAAAACAAAAGTCGGGATGCAGCAAACACCACACCCCGACTTATGCACTGATAAAATCAGATACGCGCAACAATCACAAAACGCGCATTAAAAATCAAACAATAGGCTCTACCTGGTTAAATCCAAGCTCCACAGGAGTTTCGCGACCGAAGATAGAAACAAGAACCGTAAGCTTCTGCGTTGTAGGATCCACATCCGACACCACGGCAGCCATAGTCGCAAATGGACCATCGGTAACTGTAACCTGATCGCCAACCTTGTAAGCCACCTCAACGGTACGCTTACGAGCCGCAGCAGGCTTATCTCCAGCCTTCTTCAAAGCCTCAGACGCAATCATAGGAGCCATCATATCGATAACTTCCTTACGGCTAAGAGGAGCAGGCTCCTTAGATGGGCCAACAAAACCAGTAACGCCTTCAGTTTCGCGCACAATACGACGAGCATTCTCATCTGGCCACATACGAATAAGCACATATCCCGGGACGCGAACGCGGGTAATAACCTTCTTACCCTTGTCGGTGTGCTTTTCAACCTCTTCCATTGGCACTTCAATCTGGAAAATCTTATCTTCCAAACCAAAGCTTTGTACACGAGATTCAACGTTAGTTTTAACGCGCTTCTCGTAGCCAGAATAGGTGTGGAGAACGTACCACTTGCCTTCAAGAGTGCGCAAAGTCTTAGAGAATTCCGCAACAGCGGCAGCACCAGCATCTGTAGGATCAACTTCTTGCGCAGCGGAAGAATCGCCAGCAACCGTTTCAGCAGGCTCAGCAGGAGACTCGGTCTCACCAGCTACGTTTTCACTATTTTCAGAAGCATCTTCTACGACAACAGTATCTGCAGCATCTGCGTTCTCAACATTTGCAGCATCAACCGAAATATCAGCTGCGTCAAAATCCGCAAGATCATTCACAGAATCAACATTTTCGAGATTCAACTCGTCAGTCATATTCGCACACCCTCAAAATTCGTTGAAATCAGCCAAACAGCCACATAACAGACTTACCCAAACCGAAGTCCATAACAGTGACGAAAACCATCAAGAAAATAACAAAAATAAACACGGAAGCTGACCAAGCAAACAATTCCTTGCCGTGAGGAGCAACGACTTTGCGAGTCTCATCAATAGTTTGCTTAATGAACATGCCAATACGCATGAACAAATTCGGCTTCTTCTCTTTTGCCTTGGCCATGCTTGAATCCTTCGTTTGAAAATTGTTAACAATAAAACTGGCAGGGACGGCGGGACTCGAACCCACAACCTACGGTTTTGGAGAGGAAGGGCAAGATTTAAGGGTTTTATTATGATTAGCGAGTGTCGCTAAACGCGCGGTTGCTGGCGACTTTAAAACGCGCTGCCGCCTTCAATCCACTGCTTCATACGCCTCATACCTTCGGCAAGCTGACTGTCTGCTAAAGCACACGAGAATCGCAAGTAACCAGGCGCACCAAAAGCCTCTCCAGGAACAGCGGCAACATGCGCTTCATCAAGTAGCATTTGCGCGAGTATGGACGACGTGCCTGGAATCTTAGAATCCTTGCCCATCGGGCACTCAAGCAGTGCCTCAACGTTTGCAAACGCGTAGAAAGCGCCGTGCGAAAGAGGGCAAGTCACGCCTTGCATGCTGTTTAACGCTTGCACAATCGCCTTGCGACGAGCGTCGAAGGAATCGCGCATTTTTGCAACTTCATCTAAGGGTCCACCAACCGCTGCAAGGGCTGCGCGCTGTGAAATATTGGAAACGTTAGACGTCATGTGGCTTTGAAGCTTAATCGCAGCTTTTGCGACATCAAGCGGCGCAACCATCCAGCCAACACGCCAACCTGGCATTGCGTACGTTTTAGCAACACCGTTCAAAACAAGCAGCTGGTCGCGCACTTCTGGCACTTCTACGCCAATATACGACGTTTTTACGCCGTCGTAATGCAAGTGCTCGTAAATCTCGTCGGAAAGCACCCAAATATGGTGTTTTACAGCCCATTCGCCAATCGCGCGAATCGTTTGTGCGCTCCAAATAGCGCCTGTTGGATTAGAAGGCGAAGTTACAATAATCGCACGCGTGCGTGGGGTACGAGCCGCCTCAATCGCCTCAATATCTGGCTCAAAACCGCGATCCGCGCCAGACATAACAGGCACAGGCACACCACCTGCAAGTTTTACTGCCTCTGGGTAGCTTGTCCAATATGGCGCTGGGATTATAACTTCATCGCCATCGTTTAACAAAATCTGGCATGCTTCGTAAACAGCTTGTTTGCCGCCATTCGTTACAACAACTTGATTTGGGGAAACATCGTAGCCAGAATCGCGCTTGACTTTGCGCGCAATCGCCTCGCGAAGCTCTGGAAGACCAGCTGTAGCCGTGTACTTGTAGTTTTTTGGGTCTTTGCATGCGGCGGCTGCGGCTTCAACAATGTAGAGCGGCGTTGGAAAATCAGGTTCGCCTGCGCCGAAGCTAATAACGTCGATTCCTGCGGCTTTCATTGCTTTTGCTTTGCCATCTACAGCAAGCGTTGCACTCGGTGCCACTTTGTTAATGCGATTGCTCATAGAGCGCCATTGAGAGTTTGATGCGTTTGCTGCCGTATTCGCTGCGATATTTTCTGCCATACTCTACAGTGTAACCATTACACGTTATTTCCCGATTTTGTTCCCATATTTTGCAATTTGGGAAACAAACGCGGGCGAATCGAGGCATTTCCTTGTTTGGTGTTGCGCGAGGGCTGGCTAATTCTTGTCTCACAACGCTCTGCCTCTTACGCGTTGCTTGTTGTTGCGGTTGTTCCGTTTTGTCTTTAATTTTGTTTTTGGGTTGAAGTTTGTTTGTAGTGGTGACTCATTGGATTATTTGGTATCGGCTGCCGCTCTTATATTGTTCGACCAAGAATCACCCATCCCTCTTACAAGTCTTAACAATTGCGTACCACTTAATCACCGAGATTCTCGATTTTTCTTCTTCATTCGATGAATCACCATCAAAGATGCTGAGGTTCATCTCATTCAGGGCGAAAAATCTCGAATCTCCACCTCACTTGGCGAAGCTTTAAGCGCACATGCAAATCGATTAGCAAGTAGAAGATTATAAAAGCACAAGATTGTCGCGATGCACCACAGGATGTGCGTATTGCCGCCCCAAAGTCGCCTCTAAATCGTCCGTAGTAAGCCCCATTACCTGCGGTATCTCATCTGAATCAAATGCAACTAGCCCTTTGGCTAAATGATTGCCATGCTCGTCATCAATCCACACTGGATCACTTGCAGAAAAGTCGCCAGCAACCCCTACGATTCCAGCAGCCAGCAGGCTTGCTTTCCCTCCTCGAACGGCTGCAGCTGCACCAGAATCTACAATAATCGAGCCATGCGGATTAGACGCAAAACCAATCCAAAGTCTTCTGGAAGACGCGCGCGAATTTAGTGGCGCGAACACGGTTCCAACGGCTTTCCCCGATAGTGCGTCCTCCGCGTTACTAGCACATGTCAAAAGCGTTGGGATTCCAGAAACAGCAGCAACGTGCGCCGCATCCATCTTGGTTATCATTCCGCCTGTGCCTACACCCGAAATGCTGGAGCCAACTTTAACATCATCTAACGCGCGCGTAACATCGGGAACAAAACTAATCCGCTTAGCATCTGGTTCGCTAGGCGGAGCCGTGTAAAGCGCGTCAACATCTGTTAAAAGAACCAGCGCATCTGCTCGCACAATGTTCGCCACAAGCGCCGCAAGCCTATCGTTATCACCAAAACGTATTTCGTTGCTAGACAGAGCGTCGTTTTCGTTTACGATTGGCACAACGCCTAATTCCAGCAGCCTAAGCATTGTGCGTTGGGCATTACGGTAACGCGAAGGACTTATAGTAACGTCTGCCGTTAGTAGCATTTTGCCCTACTCTTATGCCGAATTCCGCAAATGCTGACTCATATTGGTACATGAGCAAGCCTTGTCCAACTGATGCTGTTGCTTGCTGAGTAGGCACATCTTTAGGACGTTCATTAAAACCAAGTAGTCCAAATCCCGCTGCGATAGCACCAGAAGATACTAAAACTACATTAGCTCCAGACATTTGAGCACGGCTAATAGCCGTAACAAGAGCACGTAATTTTTGCACGTCTAAATGACCAGATAAGTCTGTAAGCGAGCTAGAGCCAACTTTTACGACTATTGTGTTCGCATTGCTAATTGAACGCCGAATCTCATCTTCGGTAGGCTCAACTGCCTTATTAATCATTTACTCACCACGTCCAAATAAACTCTGCTCATCGTGTTTGTCGTCATCTACCGATGGATCTGCCCAATGACCTTGCTTTCTCTCCGCCATCATCGCATCTCTCACAGCGCTCTTTGCATCCATCATCATGTGATAATCGCGTCTGCGCTCCGCATTCGTGCGTCTTGCACCTCTAGGGTCATTTGCTTCAAGTCGCAAGTCTTTTCCACGCGCGCCCAAGCTAGCGCCGTCCAAACCTTCCGCACCTGCTGCAATGCTTGGATCCCAGTCGAAGCAAACCATGCGGTTTCCGCGACCAATCCTAATCTCGTCTCCTGGACGTGCACCCTTCTTGCGCAACTCGTCTTCTACACCAAGTTTTGCTAAGCGATCCGCCAAATAGCCAACTGCCTCGTCGTTGTCGAAGTTTGTTTGCACAACCCAACGCTCTGGCTTAGCGCCCGTAACAGTAAACCAGAAGTCGCCATTTTTGTCTTCTTCGCGCTCGATTGTAAAGTCGCTAGCACTTCCGCGGCCATCATCTCTGCGTCGTCTCAATGCTGGCTGTTCAAGCGGCTGAATAACAACTCGCTCTTCTTCTCGCGCTGCCTCTTGCTCAGCAAGCTTTTCGCGCATACTAGCCACCATCTTTCCAAGCGCAAAACCAAGCTCTTTCAAGCCTTCGTGAGACGCAGTAGAAATCTCAAAAACTGGAAAGCCCATTTTTTCAAAGTCGCTTCGCACAAATTCTGCCAACTCTTTTGCCTCTGGCACATCAATCTTGTTTAGCACAATAATTCGCGGACGCTCTGGAATCGGAATCGCTCCAAGCGGCAAATCCAACTTGTTTGCGTATTGCGAAAGCTCGTGTTCTAAAGCCTTATAATCGCTGATTGGATCGCGATTGGGTTCAAGCGTTGCGCAGTCGATTACGTGGGCGATTATTTCCGTGCGCTCAATGTGGCGCAAAAATTCTAGACCAAGCCCTTTTCCTTCGGAAGCTCCTGGGATCAATCCTGGCACGTCTGCGATTGTGTAGCGGTATTCACCAAAGCTGACCACACCAAGGTTTGGAACAAGCGTTGTAAACGGATAATCTGCGATTTTTGGTTTTGCAGCGCTGATTGAAGCTACAAGACTTGACTTTCCTGCAGACGGGAAGCCCACTAGCGCGACGTCTGCTATCGACTTTAGTTCTAGGATTACGTCTCGTTCTTCGCCAGGTTCGCCTAGTAGTGCAAAACCTGGAGCGCGGCGAGTTTTATTGGCAAGAGCGGCGTTTCCAAGGCCTCCAGCACCTCCTGCTGCGACTACGAATGTGTCGCCTACATGTTGCAAATCAGCCAAAACGTTGCCTGGCTTTTTTTGCGCGCCCGATGCACCCTTCGCCTCAAAAATTACGGTTCCGACTGGCACTGGCAACATAAGGTCTTCTCCTTTGGAGCCGTCCTTTGTATCACCTAAACCCATTGTGCCACTCTGCGCTACGCGATGTGGCATGAATCGGTAGTCGAGTAGGCTGTTAGCGTTGCGATCGGCTACGAATATAACGCTTCCACCATTTCCGCCATTTCCGCCATTTGGACCTGCAAGTGGCTTGTATTTTTCTCTGCGCACGCCTGCGGATCCGTTGCCGCCGTCGCCGCCTTTAACGTGTACCGTTACTCGATCTACAAAATCGCTCATAACTTTTACCTTACTTGATGCTCAATACTCGCCAGATTTGCAAAAACAAAAAAGCCGCACCGAACGGGGTGCGGCTAGAAGATTAATGAGTTACTCAGGCGGTAACTACGTCTACAACCTTGCGATCGCGACGAATGCCGAACTTCACATTGCCGTCCACCAAAGCGTACAGCGTGTGATCCTTACCCAAAGCAACGTTCTGTCCTGCATGGAACTTGGTGCCGCGCTGGCGAACAATAATGTTTCCAGCCACAACAGCTTCTCCACCGAACTTCTTAACGCCAAGATATTGCGCCTGTGAGTCGCGACCGTTGCGCGAGCTAGACGCACCCTTCTTATGTGCCATCTTGCTGTCCTTTCAGGTTTATAACACCGTCAATCAGGCGATGGCCGTGATCTTGACGAGAGTCAACTTCTGACGATGACCCTTGCGGCGAGCCACGCCAGTCTTGTTCTTATACTTCATAATGCTAATCTTTGGACCCTTAGCTTCGTCGTTAAGAACTTCTGCCTTAACTGTGATCTTTGCAAGATCCTTAGCGCTTAAGGTCACCTTAGCACCGTCAACAACGAGCGCGACCGGGAATTCCACGGTATCGCCCTTCTTTGCATCGAGACGGTTTACGAGGATGGCGTCTCCAACCTCGACCTTCTCTTGATGGCCACCGGCCTTCACAATCGCGTACATAATTCGTTCCTTAGCTAAATTGAAAGCTTTACTATTGCCTCACGCGCAGCGTTGAACCTGCGGCAAGACACCGACTATCAAAATTACACCGACCCCTGTACTAACGTCAAGTCTTAATTCATAAAGTCGAAATAAGCAATAGACATTATTGTACTCGAGCCGTATACTTTGCGTCTATTTTTTAGTTTTCACTAGATTCTTGAGAGCTTTCTGTGGATTCTTGAGATTCTTGCGAATCATCAGATTCCTCAATTTTCCCGACTACCTGCGATTCTTCACTGCTTTCTGCAGATTCATTACTCGCATCTACTGCAGAAAAGTCGCCAGCAACCGAAGATTCATCAACACTGTCAACACTGTCAACAACACTATCACCTGCATCGCCATTATTAGCAACGTCATCTGCAGCTACAGCATTCACATCATTATTGTTATCGTCTTTATTATCGTTACCGTCTTTTTCGTCACTTTTACGCAAAGACTCCTCCAAGAAAGCCGACGACGCTGCAGCGGCAGCAATACGCGCTAATTTGGCGCGAACATCCGCACTGGACTCCTGCTTAACCACAGGCATAGGGTCCGCAATACTTCCATGACCATGCTTATTGGTTTTAATAAACGGATCACCGCCCTTAAGCGCGTAAGGATCCGCATACTCCGAAGACACAGTCGGCTCGTCGTGAAGAATAAACCCACGACCCTTGCAAGTCGGGCACTCCTCCGAAAACGCCTCGACCAAACCCTGTCCAACGCGCTTACGAGTCATTTGGACGAGACCAAGAGATGTAACCTCCGCAACCTGATGCTTTGTGCGGTCGCGCGCAAGACACTCAACAAGACGGCGCAAAACAAGATCGCGGTTCGCTGGCATAACCATGTCAACGTAATCGATCATAACCATGCCGCCAATATCGCGAAGTCGCAGCTGACGCGCAATCTCCTCGGAAGCTTCCAAATTGCAGCGAGTCACAGTTTCTTCCAAAGACTTACCGCGACCAATAAAACGACCCGTATTTACGTCAATCGTTGTCATTGCCTCCGTTCGGTCAATAACAATCGAACCGCCTGCAGGAAGATAAACCTGGCGCTCCATGCCCTTTCTAAGCTGGCTGTCGATTTGCCACTTGTCGAACACGTCTTTGCCTTCATGCTCAGCAGGATCCCAATACTCAATCTTGCTGCGCAAATCAGGAGCCATCATCTCCAAGTATTCACAAATGCGGTCATACGCGCCCTTGCCTTCCACAATCATCTTTTGGAAGTCATCGTTAAATATGTCTCGAACAACACGAATTGCCACATCTGGCTCGCCTTGCAAAAGCTTTGGCCGCTTGCCATGCAAGAACTCTTCTCGCTTCGCTTCGATTCGTTCCCACTGTTTTACAAGCGATTCAAGGTCTTTTTCAATCGCATCTTCACTAGCACCATCTGCGGCGGTTCTAATGATTATGCCCATGTCTTTAGGCGCGATTTTGCTTACGATTGCGCGAAGTCGGCTGCGTTCACGGTCGGATAGCTTGCGACTTACGCCCGTCATAGCTCCAGACGGAACAAGCACAAGGAACCTACCAGCAAGCGTTACTTGAGATGTTAGTCGCGCACCCTTATGGCCTATAGGGTCCTTAGTAACCTGCACTAAAACAGGGTCTCCTGCCTTAAACGCAAGCTCCATTCTTCGCGGCTGTCCTTCTAATCGGGTTGTATCCCAGTTGACTTCGCCAGCGTAAAGCACGCCGTTTCGGGCTTGACCAATGTCTACGAATGCAGCCTCCATGCTTGGCAGCACATTTTGTACACGACCAAGGTAAATATTTCCTACTGTTGCAACTTCTTGAATATCAGAAACATAGTGTTCTACAAGAATATTGTCTTCGATTACAGAAATTTGCGTGTGACGATCGCGTTCACGCACAACCATAAGTCGGTCAACGTTTTCACGCCTTGCCAAAAAGTCTTGCTCCATAAGCAAGTTTTGGCGATTACGCTCCCTGCGATTGTCACGACGACGCTGCTTTTTGGCTTCAAGTCGCGTAGAACCTTCAATATCCGTAATCTCATCAATATACTGCTGTTTTCTAGATCTTCGACTAGATGAATCGGAGTCTATTGACACAAAACGCGATTGTGTGCTTTGTGAATTTTGCGAACTTTGCGAACTTGAGGAACTTTGAGACGAATCGTCAGAAGATTTCGACCTGCGACGACGGCGACGACGAGTGTACACTTCCTCGTCATCTTGAGATCGCAACTCGTCTGGATCTGGAATTAAATCGCGGTCTTCTTGAGAAACTTCTATTTCGTTTATGTCATAATCGTCAGCGTATGAAGAATCATCCGAAGATAGGCCGGATGTTGTTCTACGGCTTGATCTATCAGACTTATCTGTCCTATCTTCCTTATCTGCGCGAGACGGTCTGCGACGACGGCGACGACGGGTTATCATTTCTCCGTCTTCATCATCATTATTTTCTAAATCAGAAGTTTTTGCATACTTGCGGGTTGATTCAGAATCTACATCATTATCTGACTCAACACTATTTTCAATTCTTTCGTCAATTACATCATCGATTGGAGAATAAACTATGTCGTCGTATTCAAGGTCTTCTTCTATTTGCTCGACTTCTGCGGCGGCGCGTCTTTCGGCAGCGTTTAGTCTGCGATTCTTGCGTGACTTTCTATGATTTTGATCATCGTAATTATCCTGATTATCACGATTCTTACGACCATTATTGTTATTATCGCTATATTTGTCACCATTATCTTTGTCAAGGTTAGCTTTATCAAAATTAGACTTATCCAAGCTATCCTTATCCAGATAATCTCTACTATTTCTACTTATTCTGCTATCGCTTCTATTATCAATTTCGTTTAAATCTTCAGAATTTGCACGATTAGATCGATCTGTACGATCTGCACGATTTACTCTGGAACGCACACGAATAACACGTGTATCATCGTCAGATTCAGAATCATAGTTATCGTCAAAATTGTTACGATTATTGCGATTTTTGCGACTACGTACTCTACTTAAATCCTCGTCTTCATTGCGATTCTTCCTGTCATTCCTGCCAGAACGCGTTTTACGCAACTTTCGTGAACTGCGACTATTGTCTTTGTCTAAATCATCTCGACTGTTTTCTCTATCGCTTTCATTTGCATCATCGTCGTAATCTAAATCGCGCATACGACTATTGTTTTTAGGCAAACGATGAGGTAAAACAGGCTCCTGAAAAAGTAGCGATGTTATCGGCCTTACAGGAGTTTGGTGCTCAACAACACTTTCAGATTCAGTTTCCTCAGAGTGTGTATCGTAATCGTTTCCGCCTTGTACGTGTAGTTTCATCGATTCGCCAGCTGCTCCTGCAACTCTTACAACGCGTCTTCCAGCACGCCTGCGTCTTGTGCTTGACGATGCGTCTTGCGAACCTGAAACCACATTTACAACGCCTGCTGTAACGGGTGATGTAACAGTTGATGCAGCTGCTGATCTTTGCTCGTCAGCTGCGTTAGTAGATTCGTTCGCGCTTGAATTTGCTGCTACGAATGAAAGATTTTTATCTTCATTTTTATCATTATTGGCTTCGGGCACGGTGAAGCCTTCTCGTGTTACTCTGGGCACTATGCTCCTAGCGAAACTCTGCAATAGTTTCGCGCTCTTAGCCTGAAGAATGCACACGCTTATGCGAGCCACCCCTAAGGCTATCAATAAAGTCTAGCTGCACGACAGCGGACACCAGCCTCGCCCAAAATCATGCGTGAAAATCACGTGAGGGGATCGACGCCGTCGAATGCTCTGGCGGCTTGCAGCGCCACCGTTTTCTAGTATGCCATATTGCAACGTCAAATAACATGCTCTAATAAAAGTCGATTGCGCATTACCCCAATCCAAAAATCAGCGCTAAAATCGTTTTCATGGGTTTAATCAGTGCTATGCAAGGCTTTTGCGTAATTGGCATCGTCATTGCCGCTGGATATGTAACCGCGCGTCTTCACATCGGCGGATCTCAAGCACAAATGGTGCTTAATCGCGTGAGTCCTTGTTTAATGTTTGCAATCCTTGCAAAAGAGCCAATTTTTGAGATTTTCCACTCGTCAATTTTTGTTGCGTTTTTCTCCGCAATGATTGTTGGCGTTGCATTTATTCTGCTTAATCGCCTGTTTTTCCACCTTCCTGCGGCAGATTGCACAATTGGCGCGCTTAACTCGCTTTACTTAAACTCAAACAACATTGGCTTGCCTGTTGCAACTTATATTCTTGGAAACCCTGCACTTGTTGCACCGATTTTAGTTATGCAGCAAGCTGTTTTTACGCCTGTTGGACTAACGGTTTTAGACGTTACAACTACTGGAAAGTGCTCGCTTAAACGCATTGCTCAACAGCCGCTTAAACAACCACTTTTAATTGGTTCACTTGGAGGAATTATTATTTCGGCAATTTCCGCAAAAATTGGCTATTTTCCTGTTCCGAATTTTCTTTATGACCCGATTAAAATGATTGGCGATTCAGCGGTTCCTATGATTTTAATGGCTTTTGGAATGTCACTTTACGGCAGCAAGCCGCTACAAAAAGATTCTAATCGTGCTGCTATTGCGACTGTTGCTATTCTGAAAAACTTGATTATGCCAATTATTGCGTTTTTATTGGCTTATTTTGTTATGGGTTTCCGAGGTGCCACTCTTTACGCGTGTGTTGTGCTGGCGGCGCTGCCGACTGGTCAAAACGTGTACAATTACGCTGCAAGATACAATGTTGGCTTGAGTTTTGCGCGCGATGGAATCCTGTTTTCTACGGTTACGAGTCCGATTTGTATTGCGTTAATCGCAGCAGTTTTAGGGTGACTAATCCTCCCGCATTTGTTCCCTATTTAAGCAAATATAACTACAAACACTGGCAAAAATAAACAAACACAAAAAAATGCTTCCGGTTTTGAAAGCCCCTAGTAGCAAACAAAACCGAAAGCAACAACACTCAACACCCAAAACCCAACAAGCTAAACGAATCAACACTGGGAAGAAAAGAAAAACAATAGCAAACCAATGTTAAAACAATAAAACCAAAGAGAATCGGGAATAAACCAGTGTGATGCTTCCCTACAAAACACCACACCAGTCGTTGAGCGCAAACCCTAAATAAGGTG
>QWCD01027987.1_pt1 | contig 42146 bp, 34 predicted proteins | sample 1972461 | NCBI WGS metagenome assembly QWCD01 (sample SAMN09866717, study PRJNA288562) | Human vaginal metagenome isolate term4_vaginal, whole genome shotgun... | isolation source: vagina | host: Homo sapiens | place: USA: California | reverse complement strand
AGCGCAAATCGCGATAGTTCCGCCAGCAGAAAGTCTTAAAATCACAGCTAAGGCAAGTCCTAAAAGCGCTATAAAAATAGAAGACAATACGCACGCAAAGACAAATTTGTTAATCGAACGCATTCTGCTCTTTAGTGCTGCTGCAGGAGCTGCGATTAAAGATACCGAAACAACAGTTCCAACAGCTGGAATAATTACCGAAACCGTAATGATTATTAGCGCAAGAACAATTCCTTGCATTAATCCGCTTCTACCACCTAATGCCTTGTAATTTGTTGGATCAAAAGAGCAATGAATCAAATTAGCACTATTAAAACTCCACAATCCTAGTGCAAGAGCAAATGCAATAATCGCAAAAATCACGTCTGCAGGAGTGCAATTAAGCAAAGATCCTGTTAAAAAACCCTCAATTCGCAATGGAAGCGGCGCAAACCACTTGTTCAAAAAGTAGCCGCTAGCAAAACCAACAGTAAGAGTTATTCCAGCAGAAGCTTGAGAAGATATGCCCTTTAGTTTAGAAAGAACATGCATCATAAAAGACAAAACAATACAAGCCAAAGCAGCGCCAATAAAAAGACCAATAGACAAAATGTTCTGGTCAATCGTATAAACAGATGTAACTACAACTCCGATTACAGCTCCTGGAAAAGCAGCGTGAGTTATAGACTCGGTGAAGAAAATACGCTGATTAAGCAAAGCCAAGGATCCAACAAAACCGCATAATGCTCCAACAGCGATTGCCTCTACAATAGGAAGAGCGATAATTTGCCAAATACTTACCATTATTACTTTCCACCAGCCTCTATTGCACTAGACTTTTTCTTTTTAGAAAACTTTTTAGAAAATACTAGTGCGCATGTAACTCTGTATAAGAATCTTAAAATCAAAACGACTACGAACATTGCGCAAATACTTAGTGCCACTGCAGCTTGCGGAGAAACCGGATGATCAAGCTCCAAGTTCATAGCATACATGCCTAATAAAACGCCAAAAACACCAACCGCAACGCCAACAAACGCCATACGCCCAACAGTGCGCGCAACCAATCTTGCGCTAGCTCCAGGAATAACAAGGTATCCAATAACAAGAAGTACGCCAACAGCCGAAGATGCAGAAACTACAACAGACGCAATTGCAACGTTTAGAACAATATCTACAAGTAAAGTATTAACACCCATTAAAGGAGCACTAGCGCGGTCAAACGCAACAACAATTTGCTTCTTCCAAGTTAGAACGAGTAATGCGATTGCAAATAAACAAATAAGCATTGCTTGAGTCATTCTATCGTCTGTAACATCTAGCAAACGTCCAAACATAAGTGCTTCAAGCTGGCCAGACATATCTCCCTTTTTAAGAGATATTACGATTCCAAGCGCAAAAAATGTTGTTAAAACTGTTGCAATTATTGACTCGTTGATTTTTTGAGACCTAGATGCCCACACAAGAGCGGCGACCAGAAAAATTGCGCAAATCGAAGCTCCTGGAATAATTTGCCCAATTCCACCATATAACGCTCCGACTACGATTCCAGGAAAAATCCCGTGGACCAAAGCCTCCGCATTAAACTCGGCGCATCTTAAGTTAACAAACACGCCAACTATTCCGCTAGCAATCGCAAGAACAATAAGAAGACAGAAAGGTCTGAAAATGTATGGAGCAGATGCAATAAAGTCAAATCCTGGTATAGGCTCGAGGATTTTGCGCAAAGACTCAACCAATTCAGCTAGCATTGGATTCGTCTCCTAAAGCAGTGCCCGAAATGCTTGAATCACTAAAAGTGCTTGTGACACTCGCCGCATTTAACGAATCATCTTTGTTTGCTAATTGATTCAAAGTAATACCCGCACTTGCAGCTGGCATACTTCCACCATAAGCCAAAGATATGTTTTCTTTAGTCATGACTTTTCTAAGAGGCCCAAAAGCTACTTGACGACCAGCCAAAAGCAAGGCTTTTTCGCAAATCGCGTCCGCGATTACCAAGTCGTGAGTAGAGACAACAAACGAAATCCCATCTTCTTTTGCTGACTTCATAATATTGAGCAGTTCTTTTCGATTCGGCTCGTCTAATCCGTTAAAAGGCTCGTCTAAAAGAATTAACGTAGGGCGCGCAACAATAGCTCTAGCAAGCAATATTCGCTGGCGCTGACCTCCAGAAAGATCACCAAATCGCACATCTGCTCTATTTAGCAAACCAACATGATTAAGAGCGTCCTCAACAGATTTTTTCTGGCTTTTTTTAAGCAAACCAAGGAATCCAGTTTGCCTGCTTAAGCCCATTGCTACAACCTGACGAGCGGTGATTGGAAAAGTCAAATCCAAATCAACTTGTTGAGGAACGTAGCCTATAGAAACCGTTTTTGGCATTGTTAAGCTTCCATGGCTTACTCGCACAATACCAATAATCGCCTGCAAAAACGTTGTTTTTCCAGAACCATTAGGTCCTATTAAAGCTAAAGCCTCTCCAGCTTCTACACTTCCGTTAAGCCCAGTCACAACAGTTTTATAACCGTATGCTAGGTCGCAATCTTTCATTGCTAGGACGCTCTTATTCACTATAAATTAACCTTCTTGTAACTACTTTTGTAGTGATTTATTATTTTCAGCTACTTATATAGCCACCTATTAACTACTTTTTCAAAGCAGTTTTTACAGATTCTGGAAGGTCTGGAACTTTGCCATCCCAAGCCTTAACAAGAGTCTGAACATTGTGGACAATGGAACCAATATAGGTCTCGCCAGCAGAGCCAACAGGCCCAAGGGAATCGCCATAAAGCGCATCGTCGCCAATAATCGCCTTTACGCCTGCAGCAGCAGCCACAGCCTTAATAGACTTTGAATTGTTGGAATTTTCGGCAAAGATTGCTACGGCACCAGACTTTTTAACAGCTTCTGCAGCCTCCTTAATATGGTCTGCAGTTGCATCCTGCTGACTGTTGAAGTCAGAAAGAGCTGCGCCAATAAACTTAACATTGTAGTCGCGTGAGAAGTATCCGAATGCGTCGTGCGAAGTAAACAGAACGCGATGTTCCTGCGGCACGCTGTTCAAAGCTTCAGTAGCCCAAGAGTCCAAATCAGTAAGAGACTTAACGAACTTTTCAACATGCTCATCGAAGATTGACTTACTTTCTGGAAGAGCTTTGCCAAGGAAGTTACCAATATTCTTGACTTGAATCATAGTATTCTTGGTGCTAGTCCAAATATGTGGATCATACTGGAATTCTGGCTCTTTCTCGCCTTCTTCTGGTGGGAATGGCCATTTTTCAGCATGAACCTTTTCAACACCGCGGTCAATCTTGTAAGGAAGATTCTTTTCTTTAGCAGCTTCTGCCTTTGAATCCTTGATTTCGTCTGCGGTAAGAATGCCCGAAGTTACTCCCATCGTGCCCTTAAATCCAGTAGCTTTTACAGCCTGATCTAAGAAGTGCTCAAGATCTACTCCAGAAACAAGCATTAAATCTGCTTTAGAAAGCGCTTTGGATTGCGCTGGAGTCATCTCATGCTCGTGTGCAGACGCGTTTGGAGCGAGTAAGCATGTAAGGTTGATTGTTGACTTTGCTTTGTCTTGAGGCGCGCCAATCACAGACTTTTTGCCTTGAGAATCGGTTTTATTAAGGCTTAATCCAGATTTTGCATCTGCAGTGGATGCGATTTGAGTTACATAATCGCAGATTTGAGTGGTGGTTGCAACTACGTTTACTTGATTACCGTTAGTCTTTTGATCTGCTGTCTTAGCTGTTGATCCACATGCGCACAAGCCAACAGTTAGCAAAGCGGCGGTGGCTGCGGTGGCAAAAATTCGTGCAGTTTTCACTATTTTCCTTTCCGGAATCTATGAATTCACATTATTGCAAGTCTTGTAATCTGTTTAAAAAGCGTTTTCACTTTCTCCATTATTTTTAATTAGGAAAGATTATCGTTAGCAATAACGTTTAAAAGCATAGAAAAAATATGATGGATGGTCAATGAAATTTTGAAAATTTATTATATTTTTTCAAAAGTGGCGTGTCGCAAATTTTTTGTCTGATATAATTGCGATTTTTCTTGCGTTATATAAATAAATGGTGTATATAGCGAATGCAATGTGACAAATAACAAAACCACAAATAACAATCCCAGATATTCACTACAATCGTAAGCATGAGTGAACTTCTAAACATAGAAGCAAAAGATGTAAGCAAATGTCTAAAAAAGCCTAAGCCTTTTTACAATAAATACTCGCGTGGGGTTCTGGGATTAGTCACAGGTTCTAATGAGTATCCTGGAGCTGCAATATTAAGCGCGAGTGCTGCGTCACACGCAAATATTGGAATGGTTCGTTATGCCGGTCCTCTTCGCGCACAAAACTTAGTATTACAAACATCTCCAGAAGTAGTAGCCTCGGAACAATTGACTGGAAAAATCGACGCTATAACAGTTGGATCTGGAATACCAGATGCGGATCATTGCAATACTGAAGTTAGCGCAAATCAAAGAAAATACATTGCGAGCATTCTTGCGCAATATGCGAAAGAAAATAATAATTCGAAAGAACAATCAATAAGTCAAAAAGATAATCTTCCACCAATATGCGTAGATGCTGGAGCGTTAGATTTACTGCCAAAACAGGTTTGCACAAAAGTGGTTCTCACTCCACACGCAGGAGAATTAAGCTCACTTTTTACTAGATACGACTTGAATATAAGCGCACAACAAATATCTAGCAATCCAACACACTACGCTCAAGAAGCAGCCGATCTTACTGGAGCAACTGTGCTAGTTAAAGGCGCAACAACAGCAGTTGCATCACCATCAGAACTACACTCTCCCATTTATATTGCAAAATGCGCTCCATCTTGGCTCGCAACCGCAGGTTCAGGAGATGTACTGGCAGGAATTCTAGGAGCATTATTAGCGCAACGCGAAAGAAAAGAAAATAATGAAAATTGTGCAGAAAATTGTGCAGAGAACTACGCGAATTACGCAGAAAACGAAAACTATGCTTTTATTGCAGCGAGCGCAGCTGTAATCCATGGAATTTCAGCATCATTAGCATCTAAAATCAACAGCGAAAACAATTACACTCAATTGGCGCAAGACATAGTGGAATCAAATGATGATTCAACTTCAGATCACCCAATTGTAGCAAGCGATATTATTAATGCGCTGCCTTACATTATTGGTCTTTTAATGAATCTTAATTAGTGAAAGAAGAAAAAATGAAAAACACAAATATCAACACAAATATCAACACAAATGAAAATGTAGAATCTGTTGAAATTCACGACGTAATGTTTGATTATTGTAAGGTCTTACTCGAGTGGAATTGCAGGAATTGTTTACAAAAACAGTTCCCGGATTTAGTAGACACGATTTGCCCTAATGGCACTTTTGGAAAAGACGATTTGGCTGGATTCTATGAGTTTGAAGACCGAATGGACGGCGGCGAACTATTAAAAGACCTTTTGCCAGAATATGAAAGGCGCTTTGGCAAGGAGCTTAGCAACGCTTTTCAATGGTATTGCGCACACTATGACCAAGTTCTTACGCGAATGATGCCTGGAATAGTTGATTTATTGCACGATTTACGCAAAGCTGGCTACGGAGTTTGGGGATTGACTAACTGGTCTAAAGAAACTTTCCCACTCGCATTGCGTAAATTCCCAGAACTTTCTACTCTTTTACAAGGTACGATTATTTCTGGCGTTGAGCATTTGCATAAGCCACAGCCCGAGATTTTTGAGCTTGCTATGAGCAGATTTGGATTGAAACCGCAAACAACTGTTTTCTTCGACGATAAGCCAGTAAATATTAATGGCGCGCATAATGTTGGAATGCATGGGTTTGTTTTTACTACTACCGAACAAGCTCGCAAAGATTTAGCATCGCTGGGCGTTAAATTATAAGCACTAAGCCAAAGTCGCAAGATTATAGGCGTTAGTTTATAGTTGTTATAGTTGTAATAGTTGGAAATAGTCAAGTATAAATCCCAAAATCGGAAGGCTCTTAATAATGACGCTGCTGCAATTAAAGTACATTGTGAAAATCGTAGAGTGCGGATCTATGAACGAAGCTTCGCATGAACTTTATGTTTCACAACCAGCGTTAAGCTCTTCCGTAAAAGAATTGGAGCGAGAGCTTGGAATTGAGATTTTTACTAGATCTTCTCAAGGAATTGCATTAACTGTTGACGGAGCTGAGTTTTTAACATACGCACGACAAGTTTTAGACCAGGCAGATTTGCTTGAAGAGCGCTACAACAGCACTAAGCCTAGAAAACAGCTTTGCAGCGTTGCAACTCAGCACTACATGTTTGCTGTTGAAGCTTTTGTAGACATGATTCGCAGCATTGATTCTAACGAGTACGAGTTTTCACTAAGGGAGACTCGTACAAAAAATATTATTAATCAAGTGACTTCAATGCGCGCAGACCTTGGTTTGCTTTATCTTTCCGACTACAACAAAGACGTTATTGGAAAAATGCTTCGAGAAAAGCATCTTGAATTCCATCCACTTTTCCGCGCTAAATTACATGTGTTTATTTCTAGAAACAATCCACTTGCGGGTCATAAAAAACTCACTTTGGATGATTTGCGACCATATCCGTTTATTCAGTATGAGCAGGGTGAGGATGGTAGCTTCTTCTTTACAGAGGAAGCGGTATGGCCTCAACATCCGCCTAAAAAGATTAATGTTACTGATCGCGCAACCATTTTGAACTTTATCATTGGTCTTAATGGTTTTACGATTTGCACTGGAATCGACAATGGCGACTTGAATAACGAGAAAATCGTGACCATTCCGCTGGACTGCGAAGAAACCATGCTTGTTGGGTGGATTAAGAATGAGCGCACGAATCTTTCTCCTGCAGCAATTGCGTATCTTTCTCAACTCGAATCTGTGTTAATTAAACACGGATATCAAGTAATAAATAGAGCTAAATAGTAGAACTGAGCAGCGTGATTAAGCAGCGTAACCGAACAGCGTAACCGAGCAGCGTAACTGCGAGATTTTGGGAATTACACTATTCAGCACCGTTACACTATCAAATACTATTTTTGTGCATAACTCAAAAATAGTGTTTAATTTTGATGCTACGCTTATTCTTAAATCAACCTATACGCGAAAAATGTATTAACAAAATGCTGACTAATACCGAGGAATATCAGTAGATACAAAAAATGCGGTATATCATACCGCGAAACTGAACAATATTGTGGGTGATATAGGAATCGAACCTATGACCCCTTCCGTGTGAAGGAAGTGCGCTAGCCGCTGCGCCAATCACCCAAAATTTTTTTAATTATGCGTKTGCAGGCCGCTGCCTAACCGCTTGGCTAACCCACCGTAAGGTCGAATAACTCACCGGACCTAGAGCGGACAACGGGACTCGAACCCGCGGTCTCAACCTTGGCAAGGTTGCGCTTTACCAACTAAGCTATGTCCGCAATGCTCTCACACTGACCACCGCCAGCCCGAAGCACGAGTAACTACTATACCCGAAATATTCTCAAATGCAAGCTTTGCGTCTTTTGGCGTGTCGCTTGGCGTGTCATATATTCATAGCAACTGTATCAAAATTGCTGCGTTAAGGAAACAGTTTTGATACGTGCTTTATCTTCATAAGCTTACAAATTTTTCTAATTTGAAGAATAGAAAATATTTAACATAAATTCTATTCACAAAATAAGCAAAATGCGGTTAAACTGTAACAGTACTCATAAAGACGGTAATAAGATATATCAAATATTTACAGTAGAGAAAGATATTCTATGAATAACAATGATGTTTCTGACAAAAATATCGACGTACAAAAAACTCAAATTATAAATAACAGCGCTACATCATATGATAAGAACCCGAGTAATATGTCCCACAAGCCCAATAATCCAAAAAATCCAAAATCTAAAAAACTTAAACATATACTCCTAACTATATTAATAATCGTTTTAGCAGCTGGTGTCATAGGTTCAATTCAGCAAAATAAACCAAACAACACTAAAACCAAGTTAAGTGCATCAGAATGTAAAAATATAGCAAAAAACTATGTAGCCGATAACTTTTTGTCCTTAACCGCTATTAAGAAAAAGATGACAACTTCCGAATGCTCTGCGAAAGATTCCGAATCTGCTATAAATTATTTGGACGACACTTACGATTTCAACAATGTGGCAGTAAGAAAATTAAGGCTACTCGTAGAAGATGATAATAATTTAACTAAAGAAGACGCAAAGTCAAAACTTGAAGACCTTAAGTTTGATGAAGCAGAAATAGAATTTGCCATAAATCATTACTCTGACGAAATCTGCTCCGTAAAAAAGAACGACTTGTCTTGCGAAATTGAAAAGGATTCAATTTTTGCCCAAAAAGATAAAGATGACAAATCCAAGGATTCCAAAGACAATAAGTCGTCTTCAAATGGGGATTCTGACAATAAAAATCAAACTAACACTAACAAGACAGGCACAAAAAAGAATCCAACAAACAAATCATCTGTAGATAATTCCAATTCAAATTCTACGCAATCTGAAAATAGGAACGCAGAAGAACAGCAAGATAATCAACAACCTGCCCAAGCACCAGTTCAGCAGCAGGCGCCAGCACCTACCCCACAACCAGCTCCCGTTCCTCAGCAACAACCTCAGCAGCAGCCTCAACAACAGCAACTTCCTCTAGTACATCCTGGAAGCTTCTGCTCTACTTCTGGACAACAAGGAGTGACTATACGAGGAACTCTTATGATGTGTAAGGAAGGAGTAAACGACGGAAGATTGCGTTGGCGCAAAGTACGGTAGTATATACAGTATAAAACAAAATATAAGCAAATTAGAATCTACACGCTTATTACTCACCTAACACAAACTGCTAAACATAAACGAGTGGTTTCAACTTTATTTAGATTACATTTTAACGACTAGCTTGTATTCTAAATACTTTCTGCAAGCTCACATCAGCAGAGTGCAAATGTATACTCTTGCATAAAATATTTGCAAGCAATTCACACATCTTTTACACAATTCTATGCCTACTTGCATAAAAAAAAAACGAATAAAATTTATCTTGCATATGCAATTGTAAATTTACTTTTATTTTTTGCATATTTTAGATCAAACTAGGTAAGGAAGAAAGATGACTGAAGGAAATGAAACCATTCATACAAATCAAAATTCTCAATCTGAATACAAACATTTAAGTGGACTTGGTGTATCTGCACTCGTATTAGGAATTATAGGTATAGTATTTTCATTCGTTCCGATTATAAATAATATATGTCTTGTTTTGGGAATATTAGCCATTATATTTTCTGGTTGCTCGTTCCACTCAACAGGAAAGAATGGAAGCAAACGAGGACGCGGAATGGTAGTTGCTGGACTCGTTCTTGGCATTCTTTCAATAGTGATTACTTTGTGCATGCAAGCGAGTTTCAGCAATTCTCTAAATAAAGCTACATCAAGCTTAGATAAGGCAAGCAAGAAAATAGATAATATGACAAAAGGTATTGCTAATGAAAACGCTAAAGAAATGAAACTTCAGGTAAAAGGAACAGGTCCAACTGATATTAATTTGTCAGTTGCTGGTTCCAGTAGCAATGAGAGTTCAGATAATGGTACTTGGGAAAAAGTTTTAACTGGCAAAGATGCTAAAAAAGACTGGACTGTTATGGCTACACCAAAACTTGATATCAACAATCCAACGCAAGATAATTATCAAGTTGAATGTTCCATTAGCGTTGACGGAAAGCAAATATCTCACAAAAGCGCAACAGGAACAGCTGCTAACGTAATGTGCATGGCATCCGATACAACTACTAAGTAATAAAATGTTTTATAACAAAATAAAAGCCTGATTATCGTTCTAATCAGGCTTTTTCTTTATTTATGCATGTAAGATATAGACAGATTTAATTTTGCTATTATTGAATCTTCTATTTTTATAACTCGGCAATATTGCTTGCTTTAACTTCTTTATCACTCTTAGAAACTTCAACTGTAGGCGTAGATACACTTATGCCAATCATTAAATTCCCCCAAAAACTCCCCAATATTGTTTCTAAATTTTAGCAAAAGGTATAATTTTTTATTCTTTTATTGCATGATTATGTTTAGTGATTATATTTAGCAATCAATTCCGCAAGTTTGGTTAATCCTGCTTGGCGCTCGCGAACATCAAGAGATTCAGACAAATCTACAGAGCACACTGCGATTGGCATAAAGCATTTTGCCGATGTTGCTCTAGTGCCTTCAGTAATGCGCGAAGAAAGATTCTGGTTAATGAAATCAAAAACTTTAGAATCAATAACGCGAAGTTTAACGTTAATTATTGAATTATCTACGCCGTCTTCTTTATTCTTAAGATGAAATTTATTTACCAAATCTTCTAAATTATTACTGCTTATATATCCTTCTATTTTGTCAGTTTGCTTAAGCTGGAATTGTGAGTGCATATTTCCAGTTGCAGCAGAAAGTATTAAGTGCTTTGAAAGTTCTACTAAACGCGATTTTCTACACCAATACTCCATTGTTTTCGCGCGATTTTTAGATCGGTTAACCAAATCTTGCGGAGTAATTGAACGCAAATATGCTCCTATACGATACTTCTGCTGCCTATTGATCCACGAACCTTCACAACCGCTAAGCATAAACAATGCTGCAAAAGCTAATGACGGAGCATATGCCCTACCGCTTTTAGAGTTTTGTTGTTTATAACGATTTACAGAATCTAGTGAAATTAAAATCTTCCTACTTCCAAATGTGTACGTTGTTAGTAAATGATTCGAGCATAATGCGCTAACTCTTTGAGTGCTAACTGCTAGCTTGGCTGCAGCTTCCTCACGCGTAAGAAGAGTATCATTCACAAAAATAGACATAACACGAGTGTATCAAAATTGTTGCGTTAAGGAAACAGTTTTGATACGTGGACTAAATTTTCATAATCGAAAATTTATAAATTGAGTTAAAAATATTCAATTCAAAAACATTTGTAAATTTGTCACTATTAGTAGTTTTTATTAATAGAATATTTCTTATCAAATAGCTATCATTGAATCATGATGAAAGCTATTGTTCCCCCTAAGTCCATAATTGTTAATTTACCTTATAAAGTTTTCAAAGATAATGAATTGGAACATAGCATTAATGAAAAATCTAAAGTATAAGAGAAGTGATCTTGATAACCAAACTATTCAAGTTTTGAAGCATTACTTGCTGAAATTTCCAACTGTTTATATTGTTCATAAAAAAGAATATGAGAGATATACGGTTTATGTTGGTGAAACTAATAACATTGAGGAAAGAACAAAACAACATCTGAATGCTGATACCAAAATCAGAGATGATTGGGAAAAATTATCTGAAGGCGAAGTAAAACAATATATTATTGCTAATGAGCATTTTAATAAATCACTTACTTTAGATGTTGAAAACCGCTTCATGCAGTACTTGTTAAGCGTTAATTCAATTAATGAGGTTACTAATCGCCGAACAAATCCTCAGGGTGAATATTATCCAGAAGAAGAGTTCGAACGTATTTTTTCTGGAATATGGGTTCAGCTTCATGACATGGATCCAAATTTATTTCCAGAGGAAGGAATTATTCGCGACTCAGCTTTATTCAAGGCATCACCATTTCATAAATTGACTTCTGAACAGAAGAATATTGAAAGAAAAGTTATAGATATCGTCAATGAAGCTTTAAAATCAGAGAATAAGTGTGACTCTGATTCTTCTACGCTTATTCTGTTAGAAGGTGATGCTGGTACTGGAAAAACAGTTTTACTCAGTGATTTGTTCTATAAAATTTGTAACAAGCTAAGCAAAATAAAAAATCAATTACGCCAATACAGTTATGATGATGTTGAAGAAGAAAACGAAGAGGATTCTGATTATGAATATAAACAATTTTCAACTATTAGTAATAGGAAAACTGCTTGCATAATTGTAAATCATAAAGAACAAGTGAATGTATACAATCAAATAGCAACAAAGTTACGTTTGCAAAAAAATAATGATGAACTTGTTATGCTACCTTCTCAGTTTATTAATCGTTTTAGCGAGCAAACCGAACAAGGTCGTGGCATCATTGACAGACCAAAGCGTTGCTGTGATGTAGCTCTTATTGATGAAGCTCACTTGCTGAATACACAAGCTAATCAGGCTTACTCTGGTTCAAATATGTTGTCTGATATCTTATGTAGGTCTCGAGTTGTTATTGCAGCTTTTGATCCTAATCAAATTTTACAAAGTAACCAACGGTGGAATTCAGAAGACTTAGAAAAATTATTGGGTACATATTGCAAAGATAAGAAGTCTTTTGGCAATAGTGCTAATGGTTGTGGAGCATTATCCTTAAATGATTCAATAAGTGTGAATGTCCGTCGTTTTATTCTTGAAAATCAGATGCGTATGAGAGCTAATAAAAATATTCTCGAATGGATTAAAAATTTTGTATACAATGGTTGCATTGACACTCTTCCAGTATGTAGTAATTCTGAGGTAAAAAATGCAGATTCGAATACTGAAGATAAACCTTTTGATTTCAAGGTATTTGATTCACCTATTAAATTGTTTAAGGCTATTAAATCTAAATCTGAAGAAAAAGCTTCTGGGTGCGATGGGCACGGATTATCACGTATTGTTGCAACATATGATTGGGAGTACAAGAGCAATAAGAATAATCCTAAAGCAATAAATGGTACTTGGAATGTAGATTTGCATTGTGATAGTAATGGACAATGGTATATGGGACTTGGAGAATATGCTGATGCTAGTAGTTCAGAGTTAGAAATTTTGGAAAGAGAAGGGAAAGTTTTTAGCCATCCATGGAATTATCAATTGTCATCGTTAGATAGCTCTAAGCATTCACGTTCAATAAAGGAAACAAAAAAATCATGGGCAGAACAGCCTCATACTATAAATGAGATTGGATCTACATTTACCGTTCAAGGATTTGATTTAAATTATGCTGGGGTAATAATTGGACCTTCAGTGCAGTATCGTAATTGTAAAGTTGTTTTTTGCCCAGAAAATAGTAGAAACGATAAAGCAACTAATAAAAGGCACACTAAAGATTTATCTACAAAAAAGAAAATTACGTTAGACTATTCAATTGATAATCTTAAAAATGAGCTTAACGTGTTATTAAAACGAGGAGTTAATGGACTCTACATTTTTGCTGTAGATACGGAATTAGAAAAAGCATTATTAGAGGCTCAGCGTAATTCATTTATCTGAATAATATAAACAGTATCGGAACAACATATTTTATTTATCGGAACAATAGTGATTTATAAAACTCGTAAAACCCAAAAATCCCGATGGTTTTACACACCGGGATTTTCGTTATTTAGAATATTTTTGTTATTTAGAACTCAACATCAAGACTCAAAATCAAGATTCAACATCAAACTTTATACCGCGGAAAATAAACTCCCCCAGCAAACCTTCGCCTTCTGCATCAACTTCAACGCGTTCACCATCTGTTAAGTCGCCAAGCAAAATCTTCTCACTTATGGCATCCTCAATATCGCGCTGAATAACTCTTCGCAACGGTCTTGCTCCAAGAAGAGGATCAAAGCCCTTTTGTGCAAGAAGATTCTTAGCTGCATCTGTAAGCTCCAAAGTCATATGACGTTCAAACAGACGGTCATTCAAACGCTTAACGTCCAAATCAACAATCTGACGAACCTCTGGCTCAGTAAGCTGACGGAACACAATCGTATCATCCAAACGGTTTAGGAATTCCGGACGGAACTGACGCTTCAATTCCGAATTAACCTGATCCTTCATCCTCTGGTAAGATGCATCCGCATTATTGCCAAGACTAAAACCAGTATTCGCTGACTTAGCAATATCACGAGTACCAAGATTTGTAGTCAAGATAATAATCGTGTTCTTAAAATCAACTTTTCTTCCTTGGCCATCTGTTAAATGACCGTCGTCTAACACTTGCAAAAGCGTGTTGAAAATATCTGGATGAGCCTTTTCAATTTCGTCAAAAAGCACCACCGAGAATGGCTTTCTACGAACCTTCTCTGTAAGCTCGCCACCCTCCTCGTAGCCAACATATCCTGGAGGAGCACCGAAAAGACGAGAAGCCGCATACTTTTCCGCAAACTCCGACATATCAACACGAATCAAAGCATCATCATCGTCGAACAGGAATTGAGCCAAGGTTTTAGCAAGCTCTGTCTTACCAACTCCCGTAGGACCAGCGAAAATAAACGATCCAGAAGGACGCTTTGGATCTTTCAATCCTACTCGCGCACGACGAATAGAACGAGAAAGTGCAGAAACAGCCTCATCTTGACCAATAATACGCTTATGAAGCTCCGCTTCCATACCGAGCAACTTTTTGGATTCCGCTTGAGTTAGCTTAACAACAGGAATACCAGTTGTATTAGAAACAACAGATGCAATAACATCCTCGTCTACAACCATATTCACATTAGACTCGCCCTCACGCCAAGCCTGCTCTTTATTCTTACGTTCTTCCTCAAGCTTTTCCTGCTCATCTCGCAAGTCGGCAGCCTTCTCAAAGTCCTGATTCTTAATAGCTTCATCTTTCTTTTCTGAAAGTTTAGAAATCTTAGAATCAAGTTCCTTAAGCTCTGGTGGCTCTGTCAATCGCTTAATACGTAGGCGAGCTCCAGCTTCATCAATAAGATCAATCGCCTTATCTGGCAAATTCCTATCTTGAATATAGCGAGCAGACATTTCTGCTGCAGACTGCAAAGCAGCATCCGTAATAGTTACGTGATGATGATTCTCGTAGCGCGCACGCAAACCTTTCAGAATCTCAATTGTCTCTGCAATAGAAGGCTCTTGAACTTGAATAGGCTGGAATCTTCGTTCCAAAGCCGCATCCTTTTCAATATACTTTCTATACTCATCGGTAGTTGTAGCACCAATCGTCTGTAGCTCACCACGCGCAAGCATAGGTTTAAGCATGTCAGAAGCACCCAAAGCACCATCTGCAGACCCAGCACCAACAATAGTATGAATCTCATCAATAAATAGAACTATATCTCCACGAGTCTTAATTTCTTTAAGCACCTTCTTTAAGCGCTCTTCAAAATCGCCACGATAACGAGATCCAGCAACCATCGAACCCAAGTCAAGAGAATAAACCTGCTTGCCCTTTAACGTTTCTGGCACATCTCCAGCAACAATCTTCTGTGCAAGACCTTCCACAACAGCTGTTTTACCAACACCAGGTTCACCTATAAGAACAGGATTATTCTTAGTTCTGCGAGAAAGCACAACCATAACGCGCTCAATCTCTTTTGAACGACCAATAACAGGATCAAGCTTCCCTTGCTCAGCTTCTGTAGTAAGATTCCTTCCGAACTGATCTAGCAGCGCAGAACCAGACTGATTCCTCTTATCCTGCACTCCTCCAGCATTAGCCAAATCACCCTTCTGACCGTCTTCTGGTAATCCAGAATTTCCTCGAATCAAATCCATTGCAGTGCTACGAAGATCTCCTAAATCGACCTCCATCTTAATAAGCACCTGCGTTCCAACACCTTCGCCTTCTCTAATAAGACCTAAGAGAATATGCTCGGTACCAATATAGCTGTGCCCCAATTGCAATGCTTCACGCAAACTAAGCTCAAGCACTTGTTTAGCATGCGGAGTAAAAGGTATGTGTCCACTAGGCGAGACAGTACCAGTGCCAATCATTTCTTTTATTTGTTTACGAGTATTGTCTAATTCTACGCCTTTGGCGTTTAAAGCTTTTGCTGCTATTCCTTCGCCTTCTCTAATAAGACCTAAGAGAATATGCTCGGTACCAATATAGTTATGCTGAAGAGAGCGCGCTTCTTCCTGAGCTAGCACAATCACACGCCGAGCGCGGTCAGTGAACCGTTCAAACATAATTGCCTTCCGTTCTTATCCTTCGTTCTATGGTAACGAGTTGCCATGACTCTAACACTATTTTTAGTGTTACTCATTGGTTAATGACGACTTATTTAAATCTTCAGAATTGTCTGCAGAATCCGAGTCATCTGCAGAATCCGAGTCATCTGCAGAATCCGAGTCATCTGCAGAATCCGAGTCATCTGCAGAATCCGAGTCATCGCCAGATTCTGCATAATCTGCGCTATCTGCATCATCCGAAACATCACTCTTATCAACATCATCAGAATTATCAGTGCTATCTGCAAAATCTTCTGATTCAATATCTTCATTAGCTTTATTATCTTTATTATTACTTCTATCAATTGAATCAATTTCTGCAGAATCGCTATTTTCGCTATTTTCGCTATTTTCACTGAACTCGTCAGACTCGTCTTCAATTATCAACCTGCGATGTTTTTTACGATTTTCCTTACTATCTTCAATCGCTTCTTCGATAAGCTCTACATCTGCTCTCTCGTCTCTAGGAGCTTGAGGAGCTATCTCAATATGATAATCGTCATAGGCTGGAGTCGATTGAATCCAAAGTTGTGATGGCTCTGGTGGCTCTATTTCGGAATGCTCTCCACACCCGTGATCTAATGCCACCACTCTCCCATCGTCTGGGCTCCACATATTTGCGCAAACTCCAAACATGTTTCCTAAGCTGCCAGCTAGCGGAATCATAAATCCGCAGGATGAACACGCTTTACCATCCGCAATTTTAGTAGAAAGCGATTTAGGACCATGTTGTCCCGAATACCATCGCTTCGCCGTTTGAGCTATTGCCTCAGCAGTCATAACCCTCTTACGAGTTAATCTAAAAGTCTCAACTGCTTCTTCAAAATCTTCTTGAGATTCTTTAGACTCATTATCTTCTTTAGATTCATTATTTTGCTCTGTTTCTCCATCCTGTTCGGTTGCTGGCGACTTTTCCGATTCAGAGCATTCAGTTTCTACAGAATCTTCAGAAACATTTGCTTTAGATTTTTTATAATCTAAATCTTCTGGATTAACTCCAGACTCAAGCCTTTCATCATCTTCGGCTGTACCAATAGAGTCCATAACCGAAAGATCCGTTGGCTTAAGTCTATCTTTCCAAGGAATCCAAGGTGGAGGTAGTAAAGAATCCTCAGTTGGGGCAAGAGTTGACTCATTAACTGTCCAACGATCAACATCAGCATCGTGGTACAGCGTTACTGACCACTGCCAACCTTCATACCCAGGCATATTGCAAACAAATCTAAAATCGGTAACATCACTACCAAGATCTGTAGCACTTACGAAATCTCCAACAGCGTTTTCACGCTCTGAAGTTTCCACAGCAATACTATATGCAAGCTCCTGAGGATTAATTACTTCATCTGCCATAAAAAATCCTGTTAAATATCAGTCCTGCACGTCAAAATTGTCTGCTACAGCACGCAACAAATGCGCAAGTTTCTTACTCTCAGCAGTAGACGGATAATGACGACGTCGTAAACCATTGCCTGCAGAATCCAAAAGCTTAATAAGGTCTTCTACTATTGCAGCCATATCTTCAGCTTTTGGTCTTGTGGCTTTTACTAGCGAAGGCGCAGAAGCCACAACAGTGAGACCCATTGCCTGTGGCCCTTTACGACCTTCAACAACAGAGAATTCAACACGCGTACCTTTACGCAGCTCTTTCACTGATTCTGGCAGCGCAGAAGATGGTAAGAATACATCTTTGCCCTCTTCATCGCATATAAAGCCATATCCTTTTTTAGAATCGTACCAACGAACACGCCCGTTGGGCATAACACACCTCACTCGAATTCATTAAATTCTATGCGAATCATCATATTCTACTATAATCCACATAACATTCACTCGGCTCACGCTTTATCAATTGTAGCGCATGAATCCCGAACAATCTAAAACAAAAACTATAAGCAATAAATTATCCGAAAAAACATGTCAAAACAAGCAAAATTATAAATAAAATAATTAATAATTTAAACTATTATCGATTTTTACAATATTATTATCGGTAACCATGCTAGAAGTATCTGTATTCTTAACCTTCTTATTATTCTCATCGTCAAATATCACATTCGGCAACACAACCGTAAGAGTTAAACCATGAGGCTTAGATTCAGACGATTCGCTTCCTGCCATTGTATCATCAATAAGCTGATCACTGCTGGTCCTAGATGCACAAGACGTAGTAGCACATATAAAACCACGATGAGCTTTAACAACAGACTGAGCAATAGACATACCTAAGCCAGTACCACCCTTTTCTCTAGCACGAGATGGATCTGCAATATAGAATCGCTCAAATATGTGAGATAAAGATTCTTCAGGTACGCCAGGTCCATGATCTACCACTCGAATAACCACAAATGAGCTGCCTGTTCCAGTAGATTGGCTCACTTCCGCAGCTTCTAAAAAGTCTTTCAATGAACGAGATACAGATCCCATTTTTTGAAGAGCTTCAGGAGTAATAGAAGCCTTGAGAACACCCATACCTATCTCTACTGGAGAATCGCTTGGAGTATAGCGATGAATGTTTCCAACAATATTTGTAAGAACTTGTCGCAATCTAGCTCCGTCACCCTTTAAAGTGACTTTAGGTAACTCACCTGGAGTAAAAATAAACTTTCTATCAAGACTGCAATTTGTTGGCTTAGAGCAATTCATCAACTTCCAGTCATCAGCTAAATGCAAAGTGCCTTGCTGAATAACTCGAACTGGATCTAACGCTCTCAAATCATTTGCCGCATCAGAAAGAATAGGAGTTACTTTAACTGTCTGAGAAACATTTATTCCTCTACCCTCGTCAAATCGTGCCAGCGAAAGCAAATCTTCTACAAGTTCCGTCATTCTTTCACTAGAAGCCTTAATATGAGCAATAGAATCATCAGCTTTTTCTTGCTGACCAGGCACACCTCTCCACATGTAGTACAATTCAGCGTATCCATGAATAGCAGCTAATGGAGTACGGAGTTCATGACTTGCATCAGAAACAAATTGTTTCATTTTCTCAGTCATTGCTTCCTGGTCGTTAAATCCTTGTTCAATCTTAGAAAGCATAGAGTTCAACGAAGCAGCTAAAGATCCAACCTCCGTGTTCTCTGGTGCGGAAGGTACTCGCCTACTTAAATCTCCTGAAGCAATCTTCGACGCAGTTTTTTCTATTCTCTTTAGTGGAACAAGAGTAGATTGAATAATAAGAGCGGCTAAAACAGCACCAAGAAGGATAACTGTTATACTAACCATCACACAATAGCGTGTAAGCGTATTAACAGTATCCAATTGGTCACTTAAAGAAAGAGCTATATAAACATACCCTCTAACATGCATTTCGGAATTATATCCGCTTCGCTGACCCCATGTAAGAACAAGAACTCGCCAAGGAGATTCCGCAGCTTTTGCAGTTGTTTCATCAATACTTTTTACATCTCCATGCACTCGCGCTGGAGCAGTAAAAGGCCTACGTCTTACAACAACATTATTAATTTCGCCATCTTCTGGAAGATTCGGCATAGAAACAACATCACCTTTAAGTTTTGGAATCAAAGGTGTAGTAATAATCTTGTTATTAGTGTCTCTAATCTGCAAGAAATAATCATTAGGACCTGCAGTCTGTTCTCCAGAATCCTTACTACGAAGCAAATCTATATTGTCGTAAATAAGCTGAGCCTGATCTGTAAGCTGAGCATCGGTTTTATCCAACAGATAACTGCCAACTAATTGCCTAATAGAAAGAGAAATGCATAATGCAGCAATTGTAAGAACAACTAACGTACACGCTACCAAACGAGTACTCAACGGTATAGCATCAATATGCCTCCGCAACCATTTGGACTTAGATTTATTCTTGGTTTTTTTAGGATTATCACCAGAATAAGTCACTAATTCGGCTTTAACATTTCGATCAGCACTAACTTCGGACTGATTTAATCCGCTGTTATCAGAACCAGATGTTTTGGAACCATTATTGTAAAGCGAACCATCCACAGATTTGCTCTCACGCATAATCAGGCTTGACCTGCTTTCGGAACGCGAATCATATAGCCAATACCACGCTTCGTTTCAATAAGAGGAACAACCTTCTTTAAGCTTCCATCCTCATTTTTAATTTCAATACCATCAATCTTTTTACGAAGATAAGAAATATAGGATTCTACAATTGCTGCGTCTCCACCCCAATCATATTGCCAAACATGATTGAGAATCTGACTCTTAGACAATACTCTGCCTTCATTGTCCATCAAATAATGAAGTAACTTATACTCCGTAGGACTTAATTCAATTGGAACACCAGATCTGGAGACATCATGCGAATCCTCATTAATTTCCAAATCAGCAACGCGCACAACAGGCGTATCTTCATCTGGATCTTGAGTTCTACGCAATATTGCACGAATTCTCGCAACTACTTCTTCTAGACTAAAAGGCTTTGTAACATAATCGTCGCCACCAACAGTAAGACCCATAATCTTATCCTGAGTGTCGTCTCTAGCAGTAAGGAATAACACAGGAACAGCAACACCATTCTGGCGAATTCGCCTTGTAACCGTAAATCCGTCTATATCTGGGAGCATAACGTCCATAACAATAAGATCTGGATGTACACGCTCAATAACATCAATAGCTTCTGATCCAGAAGCTGCTGTTTCTACATCAAATCCTGCAAAGTGTAGCGATGCTACCAAAAGCTCACGAATTGAAGGTTCGTCATCGACCACAACAATAGATGCTTCTACATTCTTACCCATACTGATTAGCATCACTTATAAAACTGAATGTTTCCTGAGTGTTTCCTGAAAAAAATCGATTTATTTACGCGCCGCATGGCGTCTCTTAGCTCTTCTCAACCCTAGTGATACTTGTTTTAGAATATAGTTTCTTCTCCACAAAATAAGTGCAACAAGAACAAACAAAGCAACAATAATAACAACCATAACGATTGTTGAAACTACACTTGTTCTGGAAGTTACAGAAGTTTTCTTAAACCGAGCAATCTGCTTCATAAGCATGATTGCAGATTGAGACCAATCAGCACCTTGAGAACTAATAAGAGGACGATACGCCGCATCAGAAAGCAAATCCACGGTTGTTTTTCTTTTAAGCCATTCATCAGAATTAGATGAAACTGCTACTACAAGCTTTCCATCATGAGTAGCAACAGCAAGAAGAACAGTATTACGATCTGGATTAGTGCTTGTAAGTAAATCACTAGCCCATTTTGACGGATTTTTATTTCCAGTAAAATTAGATAAATAAAGTAATTTAACCGATACACCTGTTTGTTTTTTGGTTATTGAAATCATATCTGAAACTTTTGTAACAGAATCTCCAAGAAGATTTTCTGTATCCGTAATAGAATCTGTTGCAACAATACCCAAATTCTTAGTGCTTTTATTCTGAGAATCCGCTTTTGATAATCCATCATTAGCAAAAGCTGTTGTTGGAAACAAAACACTTTCGCTCAAAAATACAATAATTACAAAAGCAGATAAGCCTTTAACCACATTGATAAAAAAATCTTTTATAAACTTTCTCGACGGCATATATTCATAATACCGTGTTTTTAGATTACAAGAAACAACCGCAAAATAGAGCAATTTAGGCAAAACAAAAGTTAAAAAATTATAAATTTGATTTATACAAATTAATTTATACAAAAGATAAGTTTGCACGGCAAAAACTAAATGAATAACTATAAGAAAATTAACTACACTAAATGAGGAGAAAAAATGACACAATTTAGAGTTGATTCAGAACAAATTCAGCAATCTGCTGCAGCAGTTGCATCTTCGATTAATGCGATTCGAGACGCCACAAATGGAATGTACGCAAATCTCCAACAATTGCAAAGTGTATGGACTGGTCCTGCAGCTACACAATTTGCATCAACAGCTGGGCAATGGCGTGCAGCACACCAGCAAATGGAACAATCATTGCAATCCATTCAACTCGCTATGCAAAATGCTTCTAACATTTACATGGATACAGAAGCGCAAGCTACATCTTTGTTTTCAATGGGATAAACAAAATAATTAAACAATAGAATAAATAAAAAACGTGAGCGATGACTTGTATTTTATAACAACTCACCGCTCACATATAACAACTAGCTAAAAGCTAAGCAATACGTCTAACTTTTATTTAGTAGCCCATCTCTGCGCCAGCCTGTGGTGCAGCAGCTGGCTTCTCAGGCTTATTAGCAACCACAGCTTCTGTAGTTAAGAACAAGCCAGCGATAGAAGCAGCATTCTGTAGAGCAGAACGAGTTACCTTAACTGGGTCGGTAACGCCTGCAGCCAACAAATCTTCATAAGCATTAGTTGCAGCATTGAAGCCTTCGCCTTCTGGAAGCTCACGGACCTTGTTGAGCACAACGTCTCCAGAAACGCCGGAATTCTGAGCAATCTGCTTGATTGGAGCTTCTACAGCACGGAACACAATTGCAGCACCCGTGGCTTCTTCTCCACTAAGAGCAACAATATCAGCAGACTTCTCAACCTTAGCGGCAGCCTGAACCAAAGCTACACCACCGCCTGGAAGCAAACCCTCCTCGATAGCAGCCTTAGCATTACGAACTGCATCTTCAATGCGATGCTTACGTTCCTTAGCCTCAACTTCCGTAGCAGCACCAACCTTAATAACAGCAACGCCGCCAGCGAGCTTAGCAAGACGTTCCTGAAGCTTTTCGCGATCGTAATCGGAATCAGTGTTCTCAATTTCGGCGCGAATCTGAGCAACACGAGCCTCAACATCTTCCTTAGAGCCAGCGCCAGAAACGATAGTTGTTTCATCCTTAGAAACAATAACCTTTGCAGCATGACCAAACACAGAAGCGTCGATAGAATCAAGCTTCAAACCAAGGTCGTCAGAAACAACCTGAGCACCAGTCAAAATAGCCATATCCTGAAGCATTGCCTTACGGCGATCGCCAAATCCTGGAGCCTTTACTGCAACAGTATTGAAAGTACCGCGAATCTTGTTAAGAACAAGAGTTGGTAATGCTTCGCCATCAACATCTTCAGCAATAATGAGCAATGGCTTACCAGACTTCATAACAAGTTCAGCAACATGAACAATGTCCTGCTGGCTAGAAACCTTGCCAGAAGTGAGCAAAATGTATGGGTCTTCAAGAACAGCAGTCTGATCTTCTGCATTAGTGACGAAGTAAGGGGAAATATAACCCTTATCAAAACGCATACCTTCAGTGAAGTCCAAATCAAGACCAAACTTGTTGTTGTCTTCAACAGTAACAACACCGTCCTGACCAACCTTATCCAAAGCTTCAGCAATCTTTTCGCCAACTTCAGGATCTGCTGCAGAAATAGTTGCAGTAGCTGCAATCTGATCCTTTGTTTCAACATCCTTAGCAGATGCGAGAAGTTCCTTAACAATTGCTTCTGAAGCCTTTTCAATTCCGCGACGAAGAGCGATCGGGTTGCTACCAGCAACAACATTCTTTAAGCCTTCGTGCACCAGAGATTGAGCCAACACGGTAGCGGTTGTAGTGCCGTCACCTGCAACGTCGTCAGTCTTCTTAGCAACTTCCTTTACCAATTCGGCGCCAATACGCTCGTATGGATCTTCAAGATCGATCTCCTTAGCGATTGAAACGCCATCATTAGTGATGGTTGGGGCGCCGTAAGACTTATCAAGAACAACGTTACGACCCTTTGGACCAAGAGTCACCTTTACTGTATTTGCAAGCTTATCAAGACCAGCAAGCATACCCTGACGGGCATCTTCTTCATAGGCAATAATCTTTGCCATTATTCCTCCACATAACTTAACTATGGAACACTCACTCAAACCGTCGAAATCTAACCAACCGTCAGCTGTTGATTAAACCTGCAACATTAGAGTGCTAAATGAAGATTAGCACTCTAAGTGCCCGAGTGCCAACTATATTCAAAAATATATAGAAAAAATCTATAAGCAAAATCAAAAATAGCCAAGCAAAAAGCCACTCTATACGACTTTCTACTCGACTATTTAAGAAATTATTTATTATTGAAATTTATTGCAAAATGAGTAAATAGCAATTTACTTGCACAAAACAACAACTATTGTGGTAGTTATTTCACTAGTTGCCTCAACATTGCTAATACCCAAAGTTTTAGCGACGTCTTGTGCAGCAGCACGATTTTCATCTCCCTTGTACCAAACAACAGAATCCGAAGGAACATTACCTTTAGGATTTGCAGCTTCTACATTTGCATAACCAGCTTGCTTAAGCTTTCCAGCTTCTTGAGCTGCATGACCCTGAATTTTAGTTGCATTAACAACTTTTACTTGAACTGTCTTATTAATATCTGCTGTCGAAGAGTCATTGTTAGCATTAGAGTCTTTAGAAGAATTCTTATCTTCTTTATCTTGCTTTTTATCTGACTTATTTGTTTCTTCTGGGTCCTTATCCTCGTCTGAATCATCGCCATCAGCTTTGTCAGATTTACTCTTGCTCTCATCAATTTTGCCATTTTTATTGCCATTAGAAGACTTGGAAATTGCTGAATTATTTGCACTCCAAGGCATACGAATATTGTTGATTTCTCCAGACATAACCGCCCATGCCAGAAGACCCAACACAACAGCAACAACTAGCACAACAACATATGGGAACAATACAGCATACCACGCGCGATTTCCACGATGTACTCCAACAGGACCTTCTGGTGGATTATCGAAATCATCAGTCGTGAATGACACGTTCTGGCTATTGTTCGCCATAATTGTATCCCTTCCAAAAAATCATTAAAACAGTATGGAATACATACTAGCGAATGCCTCGCACAAAACATAAGATAAATGGAAATATAAAAAATTATTATTATTTGCTGCACATATTTGTCATTTATGTTTTAAAGTTATTAACCATGGAGATTAAACAGCGAAAGTCTTTACACGATTTAATAGACCCAGATTGGGCAGACGCTCTTGAACCAGTAGAACCACAAGTTCACAAAATGGGAGACTTTTTAAGAGATGAACTATCTAACGGGAGGCGATTCCTGCCAGAAAGTCACAATATTCTCAGAGCTTTTACAATACCTTTTAAAGAAATAAAGGTTCTTATTGTTGGTCAAGACCCATATCCTACTCCAGGTCATCCTGTAGGACTTAGTTTCTGCGTTGCTCCAAACGTTAAACCATTACCTAAAAGTCTTATTAATATTTATAAAGAATTAGTTAGTGATTTAAATGTACCAATGCCAAAGAATGGTGACTTAACACCGTGGACTCAAAAAGGCGTTATGCTACTAAACAGGTGCCTTAGCGTTGAAGTAGGTAGACCTAATAGTCATCAGGGAAAGGGCTGGGAAGAAATTACCGATGCAGCTATTACCGCATTGAATAACCGTGTAGATAATAACGGCAAGCATATTCCTCTGGTTGCAATTTTGTGGGGAAGAAATGCTCAAAGTCTTGCTCCTCTTCTCACAAACGCAATCATTATTCAATCCCCTCACCCAAGTCCTCTTTCTGCCTCTAGAGGATTCTTTGGTTCTCGTCCATTTTCAAGAGCAAACCAGGCTTTAATATCGTTAGGATCAACACCAATAGATTGGACTCTCCCTAGCGAATAGTAAAGATTATTTAAAGTAGTAAAATCATCTAAAGTAGTAAACATCAGTTAGAATGAAACGCATGGCATTATTCCCTCCACAACCAAGCAAACAAAACGATAACGCTAATACTGGCGTATTTAATCTTCCTCCACAACCACGTGCAGTTACACCTAACAATACAATGGTCAGCAATACAATAGCTAATCAAATTGTTGACTCTATAAATCAACCAGTATCTGCTGGTGTTTCTAATGAAGATATTAAACGAGCTCAACAGATCGCTGATATTCTTCGTTCTAGGTTTGCACAAACACTTGTTGGACAGGATTCTCTCAGAGAATCACTTATTTTAACTCTTGCTGCTGGAGGACATATTCTTATTGAGTCCGTTCCTGGATTGGCTAAAACCACAGCGGCTCAGACTCTTGCTACAGCAATGTCTGGAAGTTTCAAAAGAGTGCAATGCACTCCTGATTTAATGCCAGCAGATTTGGTTGGAACACAAGTTTTTGACTTCGCTTCTCAAAGATTCACAACACAAATTGGACCTATTCACGCTAACGTAATTCTTCTAGATGAAATTAATCGTTCTAACGCAAAAACACAATCCGCTATGCTTGAAGCAATGGCAGAAGGCGCCACAACTATTGGTGGAGAACGCATTAATCTTCCTCAGCCTTTTATGGTTATCGCTACACAAAACCCTATTGAAGAAGAAGGAACTTTTAATCTTCCAGAAGCACAAATGGATCGCTTTATGATTAAAGCAATTATGTCGTATCCTTCCTTCAACGAAGAAGTTAGTATGCTGAAGCTTTTAACCAATAGAGGTAGTGACGTTTTCAATCCAGAATCTTTAAATAATCAAAAGATTAGCCTTCAGGATGTCACTTTCTTAAGATCGGCAACTCGCAGAGTACATGTTTCGGAAGCAGTTATGAAGTATGCAGTAGATATTGTTGCAACTTCTAGAGGAGAAGGTAGTCACCCTCTTAAAACTATTTCTTCTCTAGTTAGAATGGGCGCAAGCCCTAGAGCTTCTATTGCTTTGATCCGCATTGGTCAAGCTCAAGCTTTGCTTTCTGGAAGAGATTACGTAATACCGGAAGACGTTAAAAAGTTTGCTCATGATGTTCTTAGACACAGGATTCTTCTTACTTTTGAAGCTTTAGCTGATTCTATTACAAGTGATCAGATTATTGACGCAATAGTGAAAACGGTTCCTGCACCATGATCTTTGCAAATCCGTTTTTTACAAGAATGTTAAAATCTTTTACAAAATCTGATTTTGTGGTACAAGATACTAAAAGAAGCTTATTAGTTTCAAATTCTGCTAAAAAGATTAGGCGAAAGATTGAAGAATTAGATAATCGTCTGAATTTACCTGTAGCCAAAAAATCGTTGGGCGTTTTTGAAGGAGAGCATCCGTCCAATCATAATTTTGGAAATGGTGATTTAGTTGATATTCACTCATGGCAGCCTGGTGATGAAGCTAGAATGATGAACTGGAAAGCTAGCGCTAGACTTGGCGAGCCAATGGTCTCTTCTAGAGAAAGAAACTGTTCTTCTAAGACTTGGATTCTTGTAGATTCTAGCGCGAACATGAATGCTTCATGTTCTTGTAATGGACTTAACGAGTATTTGTACGAGGCAGCTTCTAATTCAGCGTGTTTCTTTGCGTCTTTAAGTATAAAACGTAACGATTCATTAAACTGCGTTTTATTTGACGGTAACGATATTATAAAGATTCCTTCATCTAGGAATCTTCCTGATTTTGAACGTAATTTGGATAAAAATATATATAAAACACGTAAAAAACTTAGAGATACAAATACGATCATAAATTTTGCTAATTCAATTAATCAATCACGCGGATTAATAGTAATTATCACGGATGAATATGCAATTTCGTCAAAACATTTTGATGATTTGCAAAAAATTTCAAGACTACACTCATTGATCGTGGTAACAATATGTCCAATTAATCCATTTAATTCATATAAAGTTACGCCAATAATTGACGGTACAACAATGCGAGAAATTCCAGCATTCTTAAAAGATGATTCTTGCGCTAAAGAAGTTAATACACATAGAGCTTTTGTCAATAACGCATTGCACGAAATTCTAAATAACACAGGATCATCGCTTATACGCGGTTCTTCTAGTGAACAAATATTCCATTCTTCGACGAAATTTATATCGAAAGCTACCTTACAGAGTATGTTTTCTGGCGCTAAAAGCAATAAAGATTTACGCTTGAGTTAGTGGGGTAAGTCGATGAGTATTCTTGATGTTAATAAAATTCTAAACGATGATTCAATGCTATTTGCATTTATTGGCTTAAGTCTAATAATCGCATGCGCTGCTTTCGTAGTTCTATATGCTGCAATTTATAAAATAAACACTAAAGGGGATTCTAAGCAAAAAGTTAAAAATGCTGCTCATACATTGAATGCCAATAAGCAAGAATGGCGTAAAAAGATTGATTTAGTGGTAAGCCAATATCATGAAAATAAAATTGAGAAAGATCAGGCTTTTGCAAAATTAGCGCAAATAGCTAGACAATATGTTTCCATAATGAGTGGCGAAAACATTAAATCGCATACACTTGGAGAGATTAGTTCACTTAGAAAATCTTGGAAAAACACTCATGGAGCAGATCTTTTAAGACAAACAATCGCAGCATTATATCCTCCTGAATTTGCAGATAGCACATATAATAATCAAGCTAAAAATACAGATGTGGATCAGGGTGCAAGATGGGTTCTTATTCTGCTAGAAAGTTGGAAAACAAAGGAGAATAAAAGATGACATTCTCCACATTATCATTCTCAACATTATGTAACTGCCAAATATATAATTATTCAACACTAGTTTCATCTATTTTCTCTATGCGACTTAAATGGCCAATAGTCCTGTTTTTTGGTGTTTTAGCAAGCGTAATAATTCTTATAACTGTATTAGTGATTAGCGAGGTTAAACGACACAACTTAAAGAATCATTCGTACAATTCAAGAAACATTTTAGAATCAAGCTTTTTGAGAACATTTACTTTAGACGAGGATTTGCAAGGAAGTTTATGTGCTAGAAAATGGAGACTATGGAATATTCTTCGCAAATTCTCTTTTATAATGCTTATCCTAGCTCTTATATGCACTACAATTCTCAGCTCTAGACCTTCAAGAGTTTTAAACGCAAACGAACAATCAAGCTCTAGAGATATTGTTTTATGCTTAGATGTTTCTGGATCTACTCTGCCGTATGATTTGGAAGTTATTAACGCTTATTTGAAATTTGTTGAGCATTTTCAAGGCGAGCGCATTGGTTTGAGTATTTTTAATTCAACTTCTAGGACTGTTTTTCCTCTTACAGACGATTATTCACTTGTTAAAAAACAGTTGCAATACGCCTCTAAGCTGTTGGATGGAGTTCAAACACAAGACAAAATCGACAATATGCAACAAAAGCAGTATCAGCAAATTTCCACGTGGCTTGATGGTACGCAAAACCGAAAAGAAGCAACATCGTTAATTGGCGATGGTCTTGTTAGTTGCGCTGCAATGATTCCTGGAGTTGTATATGGTTCTTCTAGCAACTCCCAAAAACCTCATAATCGTCTTAATCGTAGTGCATCTATTGTTTTAGCTACAGATAATGTTGTTTCTGGAAAACCAGTTTACTCTCTTAAGCAAGCTTTAGATTTAACAAAGCGAGCTAATATTCAAGTCGATGGATTGTATTCTGGATCTACTCAAAGCGAAAATGAGAACACTACTAATCAGATGCGTGAACTTATTGAAAAAAATGGTGGCATTTTCTTAACTCAGCATAATTCTGATTCTGTTTTAGCTTTGGTACGTAAAATTGAACAGCAGCACACAATTATGCAAAAGGACTCTACACAATCAGCGTTAAGCGATAATCCTAGTATTGCAACAATATTTGCGGTTATTTTTGTAACTCTCTGGCTTATTTCAGCGAGAAGGATAAAACGATGAAAATATCTTTTAGTTGGATTTCGCTAGTTGCTATTGCGATTCTTGGCATTTTGGCATTATATGAAATTTTCCCAATTAATCGCAAAAACCTTAGTTCGGACGAGACAATTTATATGAGGGTTCGAAGAGTGTTAATATGCGTTCTTCTAGCTATTTGTGCATTATGCCCTTGTGTTATGAAAAGCACCTTGCAACGCTCTCTTAATGCTACAAATGTTATATTTGTTTTAGATGTTACTGGCTCTATGAATGTTAATGATTCTAAGGATTTAAACAACAACACAACCACTAGGTTTAATTCTGCAAAACAAATAATAAAACAAATTACAAATAATTACATAAACGCAAGTTTTACTGCTATTAGGTTTGGAGCGTCTTCTAGTGTTGATGTTCCACTTACGCCAGATTCTAATGCAATTGAAAATTGGGTTGATACTATCAACACTGAACCTGTTGGAGTTTCAAATGGAACTAGTTTGGATGCTCCCCTAGATAAAACTCTTCTTGAAGCTAAGGCAATTCATGACGCTCATCCGCAAGACGTTACAGTTTTATATTTAATAAGCGATGGAGAAGAAACAACTTCTAGAAAGCGTAGAACATTCTCATCTCTACGCGGATACGTGAATCATGCTTATGTTATTGGCGTAGGTTCTAAAAATGGCGGGAAAATCCCAAATACCACCACTAAGCTAAATGATTTAGATGATATAAATTCTACAGATTCTTCTACAAAACAATCTGGTAAATGGATTATTGACCCATCTACTGGAAAACCTGGAATATCTAAGATGGATCCGCAGAATCTTAAGAATATAGCTGATGAGGTTAGTGGAAAATATGTTGACTCTAGCAAAAATCACTCTATTGGATTAGAAGCAAAAAATATTCTTTCTAAACAATGGAGACAGAACAATACTGTTAAGCCGAGACTTAGACCTGAGCCAATCGTTTGGCCTTTTGCTATTCTTGCAAGCATATTGATTCTTTGGGAATTATCATGCTGGATTACAAAATCAAGGAAGCTTATATGATTAGCAGAATCACACCTAAGTCACTCCTAAGATTTTCTCTTGTTACTTTATCTTCTATTGTTATAGCCTTATGCGCTATATCAGCTTATTTGTCTATTACTAATCTTAAAGCAGAATCAACGTATAATTCTGCCACAAAATCACTAATAAATAACATAAAAGCGTCAAAAAAAGTTGATGCAGATATAGAAATATTGCTCGTATCTCAAAAACAGGTTGATGATCAATTTAGCGAAGCAAAATCGCCATACACTATTCTTTTACCTCATATAAAAAATAGTATTGAGCACAACGCACTAATATCTAAAAGACTTACTAGATTCTTACAAAAACAAATTGATGAAGATAAAAAGAATACTGATTCTAGTACACAATCCAACTATAATGACCGAAACCAAAAAAATAATTTGCAGGACAAATCTGGGAATTCTAGTTTAAGCGATTCTCAAAAAAAGAAGGTCGAAGACTTATTAAAACAAAACAATCAAAAAGATCAAGACCAGAATCAAATAAACCAATCCGAAAAAGATTACAGCAATAATGATTCAAATAGTAAGTCCGGAAAAATAAAGTCTTCTAAACAAGAAGATTCAAGTAACAAGCCGTGGTAAAGGTAATAAAAAAATATCTAATAGAATATAAACCCTTATATTTCAATATTTTGGAACCTTTAACCACATTAAAAGATTTTTCGTGACTATTTAAAAAACATTGTGTGTAATACTTTGTATGCATACATTTAATAATTATTACTGGCTGATAGCAAGAACAGAACAATGTTCTAACAGCGTGCTTGGCGAAGCACATTCAAATACTCTTAAAGATTGGCATGGAAAAGCCGCAAACGCGTTCAATGAAGAAATGTTTAATGCTGCCAAAAAAGCATGCGAAATTGGCTCTATTAACTCAAAAATCAACTTATGGAGGTGAATTTAATGCCTTGGAGAGTTAAATCAACAATAACAGGTGGGAAAACCATTAGCGTAGCTGATGCTAGCGAATACAAAACAAAATCCGCAAAATTACAAGAACTATCCAACGATTTCCACTCGTTAAGCACAAGCTGGATGCAAGCTGCGATGCAGATTGAAAGCCAAAAATCATCTGTTTTCTCTGAAAATAACAAAAATTTTAATGGTTATTTTAACGACGATTCTTTACAACCGCTATTGGATCCTGCAGAATGCAGAATAAAATCAAGCCAATGTGAATCGTTATCAAATAAACTTGATGAATTATCTTCTCTAATAATCAGAGCAAATAATCTATATGCTAACGCAGAATACAAAAATAGAGAAAACTTAGATAATCTTGTATCGATTGGTACAAGTATCTTTCCTATTACAGCAGTACCATTCTTTGCAAGCGTAGGATTTAGCATACTTTTAGATATGACTCAAAAAAGCGGTATGAAAAACTTTTCTAAATGGAGTCATGAAACTGCACCAATTCAACAAGGCTTTATTAGAGGCTTTTCTAAGCATTTTCTAATAAACCCCGTAACAGGAATCCCTATTCGTCTTTTTTCTAGTATTCAAGAAAAGAACGATGTAAAACATTCAAAAGCACCAGTTTCCACTTTTGCAAGCGCATTAAGCTTGTTTAGCGCAAAAATCAACGATGCAAACCAAGGGAATAATCTTAAAGTAACAAAAATTAGATTAACTCACAGAGAATATTCGAAAATATTGCATTACAGAGGAAGCAATATTAGTCAAGCTCTTGCAAATCTAACAGATCTTTCAAATGGAAACCTTGGCGTAAAACCGCCTAAAATAAACGCAGATGCAGCAACAATAGCAATACAACGCTTTAAGAAAAAAGACGGTAGCATATCTTGGCTTGTTACAATACCTGGAACAGATGGCAAACCAAAATCTCCTTTTGGATGGCCACAAAACGCAGAAGTTATGAGTAGTTCTAAAAACGTAAGACAAAATGCAGACAGCACAAGAATGGTTATAGAAGCCATGAGAAAAAGCGGAATTAAAGCAAAAGACTCAGTTATTCTTGTTGGACATTCACAAGGAGGAATTGTAGCTGCAAGCATAGCTAGCGATTACTCAAAACAATACAACATAAAACACATAGTAACTGCTGGATCTCCAATAGCAAACCATCCAATACCAAATAAAACTTGGGTCACAAGCATAGAAATGGAAGACGAACTAGTTCCTACCTTAGATGGCGCATCTAATCCAAATAGAAATAATTGGGTTACAATACATGGGACTGCAAAGAAAAGCGCTACTGCTCACAATGGCACAATCGCCCCTAAAACAGCTCATAATGCAATATACAATTCACTTGTTGTAAATGTAATAAAATCGCAAAACAAAAATAAAGAAAATAATAAGAAAAACAATAAACAATACAGAACTAAAAGTTATAAAAATGAAAAACTTTTTGAAAAAGATGGAATCTTAGTAAAAAATGTACCAGAAGAAGGAACGCTCACACATGATTTGAATTATCATAAAGCAGCTTATGAAGACGCTCATCAACTTGGATCTAAAGAGATACGAATGCAAGAAGAGCATTTTAGAAAAAACACTAGGTGACGAATTAGAAGAAACAACACTATGGCAAGGAATTATGAGCCATTAACTATGCGCCATTAACTAATAACCGCTCAAAACACCTAGTAGTTTCATGCCATGCTGTAACCTTTAAAGTATGAAGCTTACTGATATTTGCCCTGCTATTGCTTTGACTCCGCTAGACGGAAGATACCACAATCAAACTGTTGATCTTGTAGAATTTCTAAGCGAACCAGCCTTAAACCGCGAGCGCATGCGCGTAGAGGTTGAATGGATGATCCTTTTAGCAAACGGATACAAGGGAAACGGATTCAAAACCATTGTAGACGGCGTAAATCCTTTAATAGATGAAGAATGCGATTATTTGCGTGCAATTCCAGAAAATTTTGGAGCAGAAGGAATAAAACGCCATGCAGCTCACGAAGCTATAACACATCACGACGTTAAAGCTGTTGAATACTACATTGACGACGAGTTAGACAAAGCAGAGCAAGTATTAGGGCATAAAACCCAGCTTAGCAATCTTAAAACATTAGTTCATTTTGCATGCACGAGTGAAGATATAAACAATCTTTCTATAGCGAGGTGCGTAAAAAACGCGGTTGAAAACGTATACACGCCAAATTTGAAAGCTATTGTCGATTACTTAACCCAAAAAGCACAAGAGTATAGAGATATGCCAATGCTATCTCTCACTCACGGTCAGCCTGCCACTCCTACAACTTTAGGTAAAGAGCTTGCAGTGTTTGTTTATAGACTAAATCGCCAGCTAAAACACCTTAACTCCCAAGAGTATCTTGGAAAGATAAATGGTGCTACTGGAACTTTTGGCGCTCATCTTGCTGCTTTCCCTAATGTTGATTGGCTTAGCGTTTSAGCTTTATAGCACAGTAAGTCACATTAATCATATTCTTCACAATCTTGCTGTAGACGTGTGGATGTACATTTCTCGCGGAGTTTTTGTACAAGTTCCAGTTAAAGGAGCTACAGGATCTTCCACAATGCCTCACAAAGTGAATCCTATTCGATTCGAAAACGCGGAAGCAAATCTTGAGATTTCTTGCGCACTTTTCGACACTCTTTGCGCAACTCTTACCGAGAGCCGTTGGCAGCGAGACTTAACAGATTCAACTACTCAACGAAACGTTGGTTCCGCATTCGGTTATGCTCTTCTTGCTTTGAACAATCTTCTTGGCGGCTTAAAGTCGATTCATCCAAACACGCAAATGATGAGCGAAGAGCTTAACAGCAACTGGGAAGTTCTTGGAGAACCAATCCAAACTGCTATGAGAGCTCAAGAAATTGCTGGCGTAGAAGGAATGGAACGTCCATATGAGCAGGTTAAAGAATTAATGCGCGGTCATAGTATTTCTAGACAAGATGTTGAAAAGTTTATATCTTCTAGAAACTTTGATAGAGAAACAGCAAATAGGTTGAAAGCTCTTACACCAGAATCTTATACTGGTATTGCATCTAGGCTGGTTGATTTTATTCGATAATTTTATTTAATAAATAAACGGTGTGTTTATGCAATCGCAAGTAGAAGAAAATTTGGTTATTAATGACACGAGGCCTAAATTAGTTCGTAATTGGGCTGACTTGATTTACGCGATTATATCTATTGCACTAGGAACTGCGGTTGTGCTGTTTACAATGTGTTTTTCTGGCACAACCGCAGGCGTAGAGCACGATGCAAAAAATGCTGGAAAAATTATTGTGTGGATTGTAACTGGATTACCATCTTCTCTTTTCCAGCAAGCAATTACAATCGCCATAGTAGCTAGCGTAGTAATTTCTATGATTAACGCAAGACGTTGGATTGACACAACGATATCTACACTAACCTTGCTATTAACATATCCTCTCGTATGGTATATTTCTTATCTTCTCACTGCTTTAAATAATGCTCCACTATTTACATCATTTAACTCAATTTCCAGCAGTCACGGTACTGAATTATTGCCAGACATATACGCGGTAATAGTTGCTTTTTTAACCGTTAGTGGACCTAGACGAGATAGTAAAGTCGTAAGAATATCTTGGCAAGCATTAATAATTGCTTCACCTATACTAATAGTCACATCATGGCATTCACTAACAGGTGTTTTAACATCTTGGTGTATTGGTCGCGCTATAGGTACAATAATCAGATTTATTAAAGGCACTCGCAGCAAAGGTGCTTGGGGAAAAGATATAGTTGACGCATTAGAAAATATTGGAATTACTCATCTTGTTCAATTAAACAGACGTACACTAACTACAGACCATAATGGTGTTCTGAAATCTAGCCTTGATGACGATCTGATTGAAAATTCAAGGCTATACGATGCGATTGATATTCATGGAACAAGATACGTGATTTCGGTTCTAGATAATCAGGTTCACTTGCCAGGATATCTAAATCAGCTATGGCAATGGATTAAGCTAATAGATATACCAGTTAGACGAGATCGTTCTGCAAGACACTCCATACATCATCATCTTTCAATGCTTCTTGTTCTTAGGAGCTTGCACTTAGCTACAGCAAACGTTTATGGAGTAACAGATTGTGGAAAATCTTCAATAATGGTATTCCACACCGATAATGTACTTGTGCCATGCAATTTAAACACGCTTACAATTAAAGATGCGGAAAGACTTATGCGCTACCTCGATATTGCAAACAATCGAGGAATAACACATAGAAGAATAAGCCCAGAAACACTTGCAAGGCTAGAAGATGGAACTCCGGTTATTGCAGGATGGCAAAATGGTGATGTTGCTAGCGACGACACCAATATTGCTTTAGACAAAGTACAACTGTTATCAATAATCGCAACATGCATTGATACAAGTAGCGCTATAGACGCTGCTATGAATACTTGGGGCGCAGATAAGCTAGCTCAAATAATGCCTTTTATGCAAAAAGCTGCTATTCCTTCATCAACTAGAGCATTAACGTCTTGGAATAAGAAATTGTTTGAAGAACTTAAAACTAAGCTAGGTGAAAAGGTATGCGAGCACACAGATGACGAAGATTATGATACAGTGCGATTAGCCCGTTTTAATATTAGATTCTTCGTTACGCTGATTCTTATTGTTGCAGCTCTGGCTGCTATTGCAACACAGTGGCATCCTCAAGAAATTGTATCTGCTCTTAAACGCGCGGATACATTAATGGTTCTATTATGCTTTGCATTCAGCTTGCTAGCTTGGGTAGGTTCTGCGATTACAGTTGGATCTTTTATGGACGATTCACGCCCTTCTGCTGGCGTTCTGTTTACATCACAAGCTGCTTCTGGGTTTACAGCTGTTTCCATGCCAGCTGGCGTAGGACCAGCCTTTGTGAACATGCAAATTATAAAAAAGAATGGGTATTCGGCTGCTCAAGCCACAGCCATTACAAGTGCAGTTTGGCTTTTACAAGCACTTGTTACAGCTTTAGTTATGTTCTGCGTAGGCATTTTTACTGGTAAAAATGTGCTTTCTGGAATGATTCCTACACACATGCTCATAACAGTAATAGGAATAGTAACGCTAATCATATGCACTTTTATGATTATTACACCTATTCGAAAATTTATACGTAAAAGATATCTTCCTATTCTTTCAGATTATGGTAAACAGATTAAAGAGCTAATAAGTAGCCCTAAACAGCTCATTAAAGGCACTGTAGGCGGTCTTATTCTTGTTTTTGCAACAGGACTGGGATATTGGGTAGCTCTTCTTGCTTTCGGCTACTATGCAAACCCTTGGGAAACAGTGCTACTGTTCCTAGTTGCCAATACTGCTGGTTCCGCTGTTCCTACACCAGGTGGATTGGGAGCTGTTGAAGCTTCACTTACTTTTGCTTTTACCTCAGTTGGAATTCATCCAACTATCGCATTATCTGCTACCCTACTTTACAGACTCATGTTCTACTGGCTAAGAATACCAATAGGCGCTTTTGCTATGAAAAGTCTTAGTAACCGCGGATTAGTTTAGACCATGTAACATATGCTTAAAAAGCTAGACAGCTTAGTATGGTCTGCTTAAAATCTTGAAAAACCAACTTTCTTATTATATAAGATTATTTAGTTGATAATAGTATAAATAAACCTATATAAGGCATTTCTACGATTTTAAAGTATTTTATCAAGCAAAAAATCTAAAAAATCGTAAAAAAATCTCGGAAAAACGGCGAAAAACCGCGCATTTGTAGGGAAAATGTATTAATATCTATGAGTGAAAGTGGTCTTTGGAAGAGAAGGCCCCTAACACAAAGGATGCTTGTATGGCATACAACAAGTCTGATCTCGTTTCKMCGCTGAGCGTGTAAAGCGCGCTGAGCGCACTGGCCGCAACCCACGCACTGGCGAAACCATTAAGATTCCTGCATCTTACGGTGTTAGAATCTCCGCTGGTTCTTTGCTCAAGAAGGCAGTTACTGAGTAGGTTTAAACGATAAGCGTAAGACTTACAAGCAAACGAGGAACGCTCCCAATTTTGGATTTGTTCCTCGTTTTTTTATACCTAATATGATTTTGTATGCGTTAAGCGGAAAACAGAATAAAAAAAAAACGCGGTGAAAATCACCGCGCCACCTGTGCGCCAGACAGGATTCGAACCTGCAACCTTCTGATCCGTAGTCAGATGCTCTAATCCGTTGGGCTACTGGCGCATGTTTCCGAAGCCTTAGGAAATCGTTCCCTTGTTTTCGGCAACTTGACTAATATACAACCATATTCACAAAAACACAACCCTTGGCGTGTCGCCAAGGGTTGCAGCTAAAACATAAAAATCTAAAAAGTAAAAACTACTTAAGACCTATGTTCAAGAACTTCATCTACCATACCGTATTCTTTAGCCTGAGGAGCTGTAAGAATCGTATCCACCTCAATATCTTTACGAATACGCTCAATATCCTGACCAGTATGCTTTGCAAGAGTGGATTCCAACCATTCGCGCAAACGCAACATTTCCTTAGCCTGAAGCTCTATCTCAGTAGCCTTACCAAAATCCTGACCCATAGCAGGCTGATGAATAAGAACACGAGCATTTGGCAGAATCATACGCTTACCAGCAGAACCAGCTGCAAGCAAAATCGCAGCAGCCGAAGCAGCTTGCCCTAAACACACCGTTTGAACATCTGGCTTAATATACTGCATAGTGTCGTAAATTGCCGTCATAGCTGTCATAGAACCGCCTGGAGAGTTAATGTACATCATTACATCCCTATTTGGATCCATGCTTTCTAGAACCAAGAGCTGAGCCATAATGTCATCAGCAGAAGTGTCATCAACTTGTACACCCATGAAAATAATACGATCTTCAAAAAGCTTAGTGTACGGATCTTGAGTTTTCATACCATAAGGAGTCTGCTCGCCAAATTGAGGCAAAACATAACGATTCGTAAACACACCACTGGTTTGACCAAATCCACCCAAGCGCTGGGCGCGTGCAACAAACTTTGCTTCTTCACTTGCCATATAAAATCACTCCTCCCCACGCATAGAAGCTGGAGTGGTGACAATCTTATCCACAAAACCATACTCCAAAGCCTGCTGCGCAGTAAACCAATGATCATACTCATTGTCACGGTAAATTTCTTCAACTGTATGACCAGTCTGCTGCGCAGTAAGCTCAGAAAGAGTCTTCTTCATATCCATAATTAACTCAGCATTAATACGCACATCAGTTGCAGTACCGCCAACGCCACCAGAAGGCTGGTGCATAAGAACACGTGCATGAGATGTAATAAAACGCTTACCAGGAGTACCAGAACTCAGTAAGAACTGACCCATAGAAGCAGCCATTCCCACAGCAATAGTAGCCACATCTGGCTCAATAAGCTGCATAGTATCATAAATCGCCATTCCTGCCGTAATAGACCCTCCAGGCGAATTTATATAAAGCCAAATATCTTTTTTAGGATCTTGCGCAGCTAGCATAAGCATCTGTGCACAGATGATATTAGCATTTTCATCCTTGACTTCAGAACCAAGCCAAATAATACGATCCTTTAAAAGTTGATTAAAAATCGAATCCATTGGATTTTGTGGCTCCCCTTCTTGCATAATGGGAGAAGCCGTAAACAGCTCAGTCACCTTATCTCCTTACAAACATTTTGAATATATCTAGACTATCGTGTGCGTGTGACCGCAAAAAAATGCGAAATAAATCGCTCAACACAATTAGCTACGCAATTGGACACAATTGCAGCAAATAGCATAAGAAAAAGTAATGCAAACGGCGCATTTACTAATTCAGCAACTAAAAGCCAAGCCATAATTGGAGCTTTTCTGGAAGATGCAAGTAAAGAAACAGCGCCAATAATAGATACAGAAATTGCAGAAACTTGCGAAATGTCAAAAACTTGCGAAAGCGCAGACGTTGAAAAAATAGCGTATAAAATCACACCAAAGCAAGCGCCAGTCGAAATACTCGGCTGCAAAACGCCTCCAGAGGCACCGTAACGCAAAACCAACAAAGTCGCAAGCATTTTCATCATTGCAAGAAGCAATAAAATAGTCACAATATGTGAACTTTCTGCCAAATACGGAAAACTAGCTACAGAAAAAGCAAGCTGAGAAAGCGACCTACCATTCCCCATAATATGCGGAAACCAACAAGCCGCAACACCAATAACTAAGCCAGCTACAGGCATAAAACACAGCATTTGTATGCCACGCAAAGCATGAGTTCTACACCAAATAATACCCAAGCGAAAAACGTAACCAACTAAGCCGCACGCTGCACCAACAACAACAGTTAAAACGCAAATTTGCCAAGAAATCACGCAAGAAAATTGCGAAATATTGTAGTATCTAGAATGATGCAATAAAAACTCAACAACAAACGCAGCAACATAATTCATAACAAGAGCAAAAGGCAAGCAACGCAAACGCTCCGAGCGCGCAATATTTTTAAGTGCATTAACTATTACAGAGCCATTTTCGCGATTTAGCCACGCATAAAAACCAAAACCTTGAGTTTTACTAAGCAAACCTAAAGAAAGCACAGTGCCAGCTAAAGGCGCATGGTACACTGCAGCCAAGCCAGCACCTGCAGCAGACGCAACTAGTATACGCTGAGTTTTAACAGACACATTAAAAATACTGCTGCAACGCTGAGCAATCATTGCAGCTAATTCTCTAGGAGCTACTTCCCTTCCGATTGAAATTCCAGATCCAACAATGACGATTTGTAATAAAACATGTGCAATAGTAGAAAAAATTGGCATTCTACTGCCACTAACGGCTTGTGGAATAGTAACGATTCGAGGAGGATTCTCCTTCTTTCGCAAAAAATACCAAGCCAGTGCAGCAATAGTCATAGCAATTGTGCCAGGTAGCACGTATCGATACCAAGGAAGCCCTAAAAATACAGTATTTTTAGCAGATTCAATTGAGCCAAAAGCAAGGTGTTGTACAGCGTAAAAAATAAGCGTAAGAACTGTTGCTCCTAAGCCAACAAGAACGCCAAGAGCAACAGAGACTGCAATAAAACGCGCTACTAGAATTGCAAAACTAAATAATTTGCAAGATTTGCCGAATTTGCTAAATCTGCAACAAGATTCATGCTTTGTTTTAGCACTACTATCCATAATGTCTCGCAATTCTTAACATTTTTCTATAATAATCGTAATTCTATATAGTAATTATTTAATTAAATATAAGTAAGACCCAGCAGAGCTATACTCCACTAGGCCTTAAATAACAAGATTATTAGAAGATTCTAATTTAGAAGACTCTAACTACTTTTCAGCAGAAAGCTCATCAGCAACAGCTGCAGCAGCAGAAGCAGCCTTAACGCTTTCATCTTCTGGCTCTTCATCTTCCGACAAGAAAGCACTCAAATCAAGAGCTTCTCCGCCAGCAACGAACTTTACAGCACGCATGCCAGCAAGCAAGCCCTTAGAGCGAGCAACTTCTTGAACAGCAGAACCAAGCTGACCATTGCGAACAATAGCGTTAATAAACTGGCTTGGATCCATTCCGTACTGCTGAGCAACAGAAACCAAGAAGTTGGTAACGTCTGCTTGAGAAACAGAAACATCGAGGCTTTCTGCCAAAGCGTCGAGAACCATCTGGTCACGAAGCTCCTTTTCTGCAGCCTTTTCAGCCTCTTCCTTTTGCTTCTTAGTGGCCTTTTCTGGGTCTGGAGTCATGCCCTTAAGGTGCTCGGCAACAGCCTTATCTTTAACACCCTTTGGCACAGGAATTTCAACTTCTTCTTGAATCTTAGCAATAAAAGCATCGCGAGCAAGAGTTGCCTGACGGCCTTCATTTGCCTGCTCCAAAGACTTACGAACGTCTTCCTTAAGTTCCTTTAGAGTGTCGAACTCAGATGCTTCCTTAGCAAACTCATCGTCAAGCTTTGGCAATTCTTGAGCCTTAACGGAGTTAACCTTTACCTTAACCTGAGCTTTCTTGCCCTGGTTCTTTCCAGCTTCGAGAGTACCTTCAAAAGTGGTTTCTTCTCCAGCGGAAAGACCTTCCAAAGCCTCATCCAAACCATCAAGCATAGTGTTGGAACCAAGCTCGTAGCTTACGCCATTTTGAGAATCGGCAACTTCGTCGTTAATCTTAGCTTCCAAATCGATGTTTGCAAAATCACCCTTCTTAGCTGGGCGATCAACACCAACAAGAGTGCCAAAACGTGCGCGCAAAGCCTCAAGACGAGCCTTAACATCGCTATCTTTAACTTCCGGCTTCTCTACTTCGATTTCTACACCCTTAAACTTGTTAAGCTTGAACTCTGGGCGACGCTCAACAGTTGCAACAAACTTAAGCTTAAGTTCATCCTTAGCAGATTCTGGAACTTCCTGAACATCAAATTCTGGCTGATCCATTGGGCGAATCTTCTTTTCTTCCAAAGCCTTAGAATAAAGCTCTGGAACAGCAGAATTTACAGCTTCACCGGCAACAGCACCGAAGCCAACTCGCTGATCTACAATCTTGCCTGGTACGTGTCCCTTACGGAAACCTGGCACATTGATTTGCTTTGCGATCTCTTTACGAGCCTGATCCATAAATGGCTCAAAATCCTCGAGATCTGCGGTAATGGTGAGCTTAACCTTAGTTGGCTCAAGATTCCTGACGCTGATTTTCACGCTTCATGCTCCTGAAATTACGTTTTCTAGCTTCTGCCATATGGCACAACCGTTACATAATAGCGCGAG
>QWCD01000055.1_pt1 | contig 42657 bp, 58 predicted proteins | sample 1972461 | NCBI WGS metagenome assembly QWCD01 (sample SAMN09866717, study PRJNA288562) | Human vaginal metagenome isolate term4_vaginal, whole genome shotgun... | isolation source: vagina | host: Homo sapiens | place: USA: California | reverse complement strand
AGACTAAAAGCACTTAACAAGATTGCTGTTAAAGGAGACAAGGGCTTTTCTACAGGTGGAAAATGGATACTAAATGAGCCTTATGATGAAAAAACACTTCTAAAAATGGCTGATGAAAATACCAAAATAAAAATAAGGCGTGATTATACGGCAGATGAAAGAGCCAAAATGGGCGAAGTAACCGATATTGCAAGGGTACTCCCTCAAACTCTTTATAAAATGGCAAGTAGGCGTATAAATAACGAGTTTTTGAGTAAAACACTAGATTTAGCCAAAAATACAGATAAGATTTTAGCACCTGATGAGTTATTGCCAAGGTTAATAGAGCTAGAAAAAGCAGGAAATATAAAAGAGATAAAAAGACTAGGTTATCAAAAAATACCTGATAATGATAGATACGGAGTGTTAAAAGGCAAGTTTTTGAGGCGTGATGTAGCCTATGATATAAGCCAAAAGATAGATAGCTTTAGAAATAAAAACTTAGGAACTAAAATCTATACTGATTATCTAAACGCTTGGAAGTGGGCAAAAACAGTAGGAAATACAACAGGACATTTTAATAACTTTGTCGGAAATGCTTTTTTGATGAAACTTGCAGGGATACAAACAAAAGAACTCAAAGGAATGGTAACAAATGTTGGCGTTTTAAAAGATGCAGGGAAATTTACTGAGCTTAAAATGAAAGAAAAACTAGGCAATATAACTTCTAGTGAGCTTATGTGGCTAAATGAAAATAGAGCTAAGTTTAAAAATTACGAACTTGCATCAAATGTGGGGCTTTTTGGTAGAAGTAGGCTAAATGATATGGGGATTGAAAACTCATTCACATTCAAAGAAGATGGTTTTTTAAGAAAAATTGGCAAATTTGCAAATGATATGTATGGTGCAGAAGATGATGTCGCAAGGCTAACGATGTTTAATGCCCTACTTAAAAGAGGTAAAACGCCACAAGAGGCAAAAGAATTTACTAACCTTTTAATGCCTGATTATACAAGGTATATGCCACCAGCCATTAGATGGGCGAAAAACTGGGGCATTGCTCCATTTATCAGTTGGACTTATTATGTGTTACCTACGATGCTTAAACTAGCAGGAACAAAAACGGGGTTAAATAATATCGCTTCAACATTTGCTTTGATGTTTGCAGGAAGCTACCTAATGACAGGAGTAAATCCTTTTGGCAAGGATGTGCCAGACAATAATAGAGGTAAATACTTACCAGTTTGGAAAGATGGTGATACCGTAACAAGCTTAAAAATTGATAGGGTTATCCCTTATGCAGAGTGGCTAAATCCTATGCATTTTGGTGAAGCCCCACTTGAAGCAATGGGAACAATGGCAACAGCTCCAATAGCAAAAGCAGTTAGCGATACAAAAAATCTACTTTTAAATAGAAAAATACCAATAAATGACTTTACAAATCGCCCTGTAACTTACTCAAATAAACCACTTGGAGAAAAAACATACGATATAAGTAAGTATATGGTGCAACAACACACTCCACTTCCCGCAACTGCATCTAATGTGTGGAACTTCATAGAAAGCCTAGCAAGAACACAAAAGCAAAGAAAAACAAATGATACCTTTGTGCCACGCTCAACTACGCAAGAAATAATCAAGCTACTAGGACCAAACCTCTCTAATCACTCAATTAAAGGCTTAAATGCCGATAGAAAGAGAAAAGAAAGACAAGAGAAAAAAAGGGCTAAATAATTTATTTAACCCTTTAATTTATAAAGGCAATTACATAAGATAAAAGGTATGAGAAAATACATTTATTTAGGTGTGGCTTTAATATTAGCCTTGGTTGGGTGGCGTTTAAATGTGCTTGAGAATAAAAATGAAAGTCTTAGGCTTGAAAATAAAAGCTTGATGGATAATTTAGAGCTGACAAGTAGAAATTTAGACTACTTAAATGCTGAATTTACTAAAACTTTAGAAGTTTTGAATGAGTATGAGAGCAACAAAACTTTAAGCCTAAAAGAGGTCGAAGGCAAAAAAGATGAAATTTATAAGAAAAAAGATGATAACAAAACAATTAATCCTATCATTTATGATAGCGTGCAGTTTATCTCTCGCAGGTTGTGGGGCGAGGCAACCACAAATTAGATATGAAAGAGTTAAAGTGCCTGAAATCTTTCTAATGCCTGTATTGGTAAAAGAAAGAGAAGTAAAAACAAATACTGATGTTGCAATACTTTTAATTGATTTAGAATTTGGATTAGAGCAGTGCAATAATAGACTAAAAATGGTGAAAAGGCTAAATGATGAATGAAAAAATAATAACTGAAAGTGGAGCGTTTATAAATGCTAGCAAGGAGTGGGCGTTTAATGAGTTTATAGTATTTTTCGTGCTTTTATTTGTGATTATAATGCTAATAGTTTTTTATTTCTCACAAAAAAGTAGCACGAAATTTAGCGATAAACTACTTGATGTAATGAAAAAAAATACTCAAGGATATGAGAAATTAAGCCATAGCATTGATTTGCAAAATACTACAAACTTAGAAACTTTAAATAGGCTTGATAGAGGGATAAGTGATAGTTTGAAAATGCACGAAGTAACTCACAACGATCTAAACGACTTGAAAAAAATAGTGCTAAGTAAGAGGTTTAATGATGATGAATAAAGATGAAATTTTAGAGAAAAACAAAGATAAAAGAACTAAATGCATAGTTTATACTCGTTGTATGGGATATCATAGACCAGTTGAAAGTTTTAATGTCGGTAAAAAAGGCGAGCACAACGAAAGAATTAAGTTTAAAGAGCCTTGTGGTGGATGTAGATGAGTTTTAAAAAAAGCTTTGATGAGATGTTGGGGCTAGAGTTTGGATCGCCGTATAATGCCCTGCATAAAAACAAATGGGAAAACGGATATACCTTTATGGGTATTTATGAGGGGGCTCATCCAAGTTGGAAAGGTTGGGAGCTAGTTTATAGAACACTAGAGCTTTACAAAGACCTTGAAAAAGCTAGTTATGAATGCTATCAAAACATATTTCTAACGGACTTAGTAAAAGAGTTTTACAAAGAAAACTTTTGGGATAAATTAAGGCTTGATGAGCTTAAAAGTAATAGAATTGCTGATTTGATTTTCAAATTTGCAGTAAATGTTGGGATTAAAAGGGCTGTAAGATACGCTCAAATGGTGGCAAATGTAAGAATTGATGGCATAATAGGAGCGAACACAATAAACGCACTAAATAGCCTTGATAGTGGATATTTTGAGGAAAGATACAAGGCTGAATTTATAAAGTTTTATGAGAGACTAGCAAAAGATAACTATTATAAATACTTTTTAAAAGGGTGGCAAAATAGGGTTAAAAGGAGTTAAAAGCCTTTTAAGTAAGGTTTAAATAGGTATAGTGTATAATTAAATTTCATAAATGTATTCTATAAACTCATCAACTTAGTTTAATTCTTTGTTGGTGGGTTTTTATTTTATATTTTCTACATTTTAACAGCTATTAAATTATAAACACACATATTTTACACATACATTACATTATTATCATCATAATAACTAATAATATCGCTTAATACACTAATTAATAATAATGTTATTTTAAGCAGTTTATAAGAATTAATAAAACGCTTATTATTAATAAAAAAGCCATTAAAGAGATTATATAAGGTTATAAATAAAATTATGCAAAGTATAGTTAAGGTCCTTTTGTTTTTCTTATATGCATTATGCTCATAGGGCAATAAGGAATTGGGAAATAATAAGGAGATTAGGGCAATGATGAACTAGTGGAATAAGGGATTAGGACAAGACAATAGGATAATAAGACATTAGGACAATAGGGGGAACAAAGACAATAAGACAATGAGGGAGCAGAGATTAGGACAGACCTAGCACACAGAGAGACCACATTTCCCAAAACAAAACCAACCAAGAAAAAGAAAAAAAGTTGTAGAAAATTGTAGAACAATACAAAAAAATAGAGAAATTGGCACAAACTAGACACACAATAATAATGTAAGAATGCTAACAAACTACCAATACAAGGGGATTATAACAAGCTACTTGAAATTAATACATCAATAATTATCGCTATGAGACAACTCGCTACAACTCCCCCCACCCTTTCTTTTTCGCGTGAGATTATTATATTATCCCACACAAAATTTTTTTATTTTTTTCAAAATCCCTTTTTAAACCAACCTTAACTTATCATTCCCCAAAAAAATCTTTTCTGCAATACTTAACAAAAAAGAAAACAGCAATAACTGATAAAATCGAATTAGCAATAAAAAGCTCTATCCCCCAATTTTTTAACACTAGGGTTAGAGTATAAAAATAAAAAAGAATTGGACCTACAAAAATTGGATATGCGTATTTTTTGTTTCGCGTAACCATTTGTAATTCTTTTAGTAAATGGGCGATGATAAAGAATGAAATATATATAATACTATTAGCCAAGGGTAACTCACAGAAATAACACCAAAAAATAGAAAAAATAATTAAAAAGATAGACATAAATTCATTGTCTATGTCATTATATTTAGGGTTTGGCGAGTATGCTTCAGTGAAAAACAAATTAATGAAAAAAAAATATAAAAAGCTAAATACAATCCAACCTAAAATGCCAATCAATAGAGTAAGCCACATTTTTATCTCCTTATAATTTTCCTAAACCTCTTAACCTGCGTTTTCTACCATTAGTTACATCTTTGCTGATATGGACTACTTTAGCTAATTTTATCTCATTATATGCTTCATCTGTTTTTAATATGTTCTTTGTTTGGAAAAATGGTGCTTGATTTATTGGTATTAGTGATAAAATCTCTTTCTTTTCATCATAATAATACACTTTTACTGCACTTTCGCCGTATAATGTGTAATGAACTAAGTCTCCGTTTATTATTTCAATATTTGGGTCACATAGCAAAGTATCGCCATCTTCTATCTCTGGTTCCATACTATCGCCACAAGCTATTAATGCGTATAAATGCTCGTTATACTCATCACTTGATACATAAATGCTATCTCTACATTGATATGTGTTTGGCTCTGATTTTCCACAGCTAGTAGTTCCTACAATGGGAACTTTTCTTACATTGTTTTTAGTTAGGAAAATATCCTGCTCCACAAGGTCCTCTATTGGAATTTCTAAAATATCTGCTACTGTTTTTAACTTATCTATTTCAGGCTTGTTTTTTTCTGCTCTAAACCACCATTTAATGCCATTTTCGGATATTTCTACACCCCTAGAACTCATTGCCTCTGCTAGGGCTTGATATGTCATATTTTTTTCTTTTAATTTTTTCTTTAAAAAGTCTTTATTAAATACATACATAATTCTACCCTCCTATAATTGTTATATGCGTAGTAATTATACACTAATGATTTTATAAATTCAATATGGCATAGCTACACTTTTTTATCTCTTTTTAAGATTAGCTATGTTACACTTTTACTATGATTAATTATGAGAAGTTAAAAAGTGTTTTACAAAAACATTATGGCGTGGATATGGTAAAAAGCGTTTTAATTGGGAGATATAAACCCTCAAGAGAAAAAATGCTGGATATGTGGGAAAATGAAAGTATCCCATTGTGCGTTTGGGCAGATATAAAAGCCTTTAGAAAGAATAAATATAAGCTATCAAAAGAACAAATTCAAGCCGAACAAAAAGCTTGGCAAAGACTTGGATATTCGCTTATAAAAGTAGATGATAAAAAAGATGAACTACTAGATAGCGATATCGTTTTAGTTGGCGAAACAATTATCGATAGCGACAAAATTTAAAGAAAGGAAGTGGGCTTTGGTAAATAAATCAAAGCCTTTATTAGTTTTAAAAGCTCCCTTAAATCCTCTTTATAAATGTAGTTTTTTTCTTCATTAGGGAGCTTTTAAAAATAATAACTTAAAAGGAAAAATAATGGGCGGATATGGAATATGCTTTAATGAGTGGCTTTTTGATGAAAAAATTAGGGATGAACTAGCACTTTTAATCTACATCTCATTATTAAGTGCAAAAAACGGATATTGTGATACGCCTAATGAGTATTTTGCAAATAGTTTTAAAGTTTCAGAGGCAACAATATCACGCCAAATTTCAAAACTTGAAAAATTAAATCTTATATCAGTAGCTTATGAAAAATTTGGGTCAGTAATAACTAAAAGAAACATCAACCTAGTTTTTAGCAACCAAACTCAAATTGAAATTTGGGAAAGCTACAAAAAACAAATCAACAGTATAGAACAAAAGGATAAGTAATGAGTATTTTAAAAGAATTAAACCAAAGACCAATAGCATATTATCCACTTTATGCAAAGCTTACAGGCTCTACAACTGCTGGTATTTTATTATCTCAATTAATGTATTGGTTTTCAAAAAAAGACAAGATTTTTAAAACTGATGCTGAAATTTTAGAAGAAACAATGCTAACCGAAAACGAGTTAAGAGGTGCAAAGTTAAAACTTAAAAATGTGAGCTTTATAAAAATAACAAGAGAGGGAACACCTGCAAAAACTTTTTATAAAATTAATTGGCAAGAGTATGAAAGAGCACTTTTAAAATTTCTAAAAAACAAAGAAAAAACCACTAGTGAAAACCACCAAACTAGATTAGTGAAATTCACGAAACTAGATTCGTGGAATTCACGAAACTTGATTAGTGAAATTCACGAAACTATTAATAAGGTAACAGAGAATACTACAAAGACTACTTCAGATATCTATGGGGGGGCTCAAAAAAATCAGGTCACAGAAACTCAAAAATCCAAGAGCAGTTTTAAGAACCAAGCCCTAGAGGAAAAATCAATAAATGAAAATGTCAGTGGCTATGGGTGTGAAAACTCAACTAAAAAGGGACTTAAAAAAACTCGCTATACAAATGCGGACTTAAAAGACCTTGGAGCGACACAGGAGTTTATAGATGAGTTTTGTGCTTTTAGCAGGGCTTTAAAAGAAAATGGTGGAGCAACAACCGATGAACTAAAAGCAAAGATGAACCATTTTGCAAAAAAGATTTATGAGCTAGAAAGCGAACAAGAGAAAAAAAGAGTTGCAAGACTTAAATATCAAGCTTTCAAAAGAAAACAATACGGAGATTATTACTATCTAGACCCTCAAAACTTTGAAAATGAAAAAGAGTGGTTAGAGGCTATGCCTGATGCTCTTAGAAAGAAAGTTAAAGCCGTAAATGTGGAGAATTTGTTATTTAAATATTTCTTACCGTATCTAAAAGCAAAGACTGGTAAATGTGTAAGTGAGCTTGAATTAATACAAATAGCAAACACTCTAAAAGACTACTCACAACTAGGGCAAGTATTAATTGTTTGTAGGTGCATGTATGGTAATTGGATAAAGCTTAAACCATATTCAAGCGACCCAAAAGACAAATGGAATGATAATCCAATTTTCTTATACAGCATTAAAAACAATGAACCGTATTTTGGAGGTTACAAATATGAAAAACGATGGTTATGATTTTATAGAAATTGAAAGAAATATCCTAGCCACTTATTTTTGGGTTAGAAGTGATGAAATATTAGAACTTACAAAACAAGGGCTTAAAAGCGATTTATTCACAGGCATAAGGCAAACTATCGCTAAAGACTTGAACGAGTGTTTTAACGCCCTTTATGAACCAGAGGCAACACAAACTTTACTAATGGCAAAGTCAAGCAAAGATTTAGGCTCTTTATATGCTTTTGAACTAACAGAGATAATGTTTAAGCACGGATTAATAAACACAAAGAGCGTAGAGCTTTTAACAAACATTCTAAAAACTCAAAGAATAAAAGAAAATCTAGCAAAAAGGTTAAGTAGATGAATTTAGATTTAAGCAAATATGAAAATCCAAATGACTTAAAAGAGGCATTAGCCACTTACAAAGATGAGATTGAAAAAGCAATAGATGAACTTGACTATTTAGATGAGAAATTTGAATATGAAAATATGGCTGAATTTATAAAGCGTGTTAAAAGCGAACCACCACTAAAAGTTTATAGAACTAATATCCCTTGGCTTGATAGCGAACTTTATCAACACGGACTAGCTCAAGGAACTTTTTTAAACATTGCAGGGGCAAGTTTTGCAGGAAAAACAACGCTAACTATTGAGCTTTTAAAAGGACTTGCAAGAGAAAACAAGGTCGCATTTTTTAGCTTTGAGATGTATGAGAAACTACTTATTAGAAAATTTGAAAAAACTAAAAGCGAAATACTAGAAAATATGGCAATAATTCAAGCTTCTGCAACACTTGAAAGCATAACAAAAAGAATAAAAATGCTCAATAAGCAAGGATATGAAATATTTGCCATTGATAGCCGTATGAAAATATCTTGCGACCCAAAGCTAAGTGAGTATGAAAAAAATAGCCTTATTTCAATGAGGCTAAGCGAACTTACTAGAAGTTTGGGCGTGATAATAATTTTAATAAATCAAATAAGTGAGGGCGACCAAAAAGCAGGAAGATTAGCATTAAAAGGAAGTGGCGACCAATTTTATGATAGCGATATGATTATGTTTCTAAACATCGAGTTAAGAGATGATGGAGATGTTAAAAGAGAACTAACAATCGCAAAAGATAGAGTTGGTGGCAAGGTGCTAAAAATAAAAGTGCCTGATTTTAAAAATAGTGATGGCTTTATAGAGGCTATTGAATTTGATGGTGGAAACTGCGAATTTTAAGAAATAACCCTATAAAAAACAAGGATAAAAAGTTATGTTAGCTAAAAATGATGTAAAAAGGGCAAATTTGAAAGAACTAAAAGACAAATTAGCAAGATATCTAATTTATGACAGCCAAGATAACGCATACTATTTTAGAAATGCAAAGGGCAAGACTGTTTTTAAACATAAAGAAGAAAATCATTTTTTAAAAATGGGCGAAATATACGATGCCTTTAATAAATACAACGATGAGATAAAAAAATTAATTGATGAAAACTCAAAAGGACTGTTTGATGAATGAATTAGTCTTTATGGTGTCTTTGAAAATTACATCGGCTCTAAGCCTTAACAAAATCTATGCAGGTATCTTCTGGGCGAAAAGAAAAAAGCAAAAGGATAATGTTAAAACCTTAGTAAAAATTGCTCTAAGAGGTAAGAAAAAAATCAAATTTGATAAGCCTGTAGAAATTGAAATGCAGTTTAACTCTCGCTTAGATGTAAGTAATCACGCTTATATCTTTAAGATGATAGAAGATGCGATAAAAGAGCGTGGAATTATCGAAGATGATACGGATAAATATGTTAAAAAATGTGTTATGCAAAAACAAGATGTCTTTGATGGTGTAATTGTTTGTGTTAAGGAATATAAGGACTAAATTGGATAATAAAGAACTTGATTTAATCATCTCTTATGCAAGAACACAGTATTTAAACGGCATTAGTGTAAATGAAATCTTACAAGATATTAATACTCGCCATAATGCCAAATTCACAATAAACGCCTTTAATAAGTGGAGAGTTATGGGCGAATGGGATAAAGCCTTAAAAAGAAAAAATGAGATAGTAAAAAAAGATAGTGGGTTGCTCCAAAAGTTACCTAGTGCAGAAGTTATAACAAATAATCAAATTGAGGGACTTTTAAAAAATCAAGAGATAATAAAAGAAGTAATCCAAAAAACAAAACAAGCAATCGATGAAAAACACGAAATAGGCGAGGCTTTTGATAATCAAATTTCAAGCCTTACAAAGCTTAGCAACTCTTTTAAAGATAATGCTGTTGCGATAGATAAGCTAGTAAATAAAACGCTAATTGGTTCAAGTAACCAAGATATAACCATCATCGTGTCAAATTTTATAAAAGACAAAGAAAGACTGCAAGAAGCAGAGGTTATCGATGATAAATAAAGTGCCAAGCAGTGAATTAAATGTCTTTTATAAGATTTGTGAAAAGTTTGAAGACTTTGTTAAATATGTCTTAAAAGCAATCCCAACAAAACAACAACTCGAAGTTATAAAATCCGTTGATGAGGGGCATAAATTTATAGCTGTTAAAAGTGGTCATGGAGTTGGTAAGTCAGTTTTATTAAGCTGGATAAGTATTTGGATATGTATCACAAAAACAGATGCCAAGGTTCCAATTACTGCTCCATCAGCTCCACAATTAACTCTTACTTTATTTCCAGAGATAAAAAAGTGGCTATTAAAACTACCTAAGATTTTTAGTGATAGTTATGTTGTAAAAATGGATGAGATTAAATTTGAAAACAATAACTTTATAGCTTTAAGAACTTCAAGGAAAGAAACACCAGAAGCTTTACAAGGTTTTCACGCTGAAAACTTAGTTTATTTAGTAGATGAGGCATCAGGTGTGCCACCAGAAGTATTTGAAGTAATAGATGGTGCATTAACTGGAGAAAAAAACCGCCTTATAATGGTAGGAAACCCTACAAGAACAAGTGGATATTTTTATGATGCTTTCCATAAGAACAAAGACATTTGGAAAACTTTTACACTAAATGCAGAGTTAAGCGAAAATGTAACAAAAGAAAGAATTGACAGAGCAAGAGCGCAATACGGCGTTACATCAGACGCTTATAAAGTAAGAATATTAGGGGAGTTTCCAAGCTCATCAAGTGATGCATTATTTAGCGTTGAAGAATTAGAAGATGCAATAAATAGAGAAGTTAGCAAAGACTTAGGGAATGAAATATGGGGGCTTGATGTTGCAGAGTTTGGGGATGATTATTCCGTGCTATGCAAAAGGCGAGGCTCTTATATAAGGGGCTTTACAAAGTTTTCAAACCTTGATGCAGTTGCACTAGGAGAGCAAATAGCAAATGAGTATAAAAATGCAAGTATTAAGCCAAAGGCGATTTATGTTGATGTTGTTGGAATTGGTGCTGGTGTTTGGTCGGTGCTTTTAAGATTTAATTTACCCGTATTTAGAGCCGATGTAAGAGGCAAAACAAATGAAAACGGACTATTTAACAAAAGAATGGAAATATACAAAAAACTAAAAGATAACTTGCCTCTTTTATCAATCCCAGATGATGATGAGCTAATAGGCGAATTAGGAGCGTTAAAGTATGAAATTACAGATAATGGCTTAACGAAACTAGAGAGTAAAAGAAACACTAAAAAATCACTTGGCAGAAGCCCTGATAAAGCTGATAGTTTGGCAATTACATTCTTTTATGATTTTGATTTTGTAGATGAAAGTGATGTCTCTTATGAGTATGAGAGTTATAGAAGTGCTTCTATTTTAGGTGGTATTGCTTGGTAAAGGGGGAATAATGGCATATAACGAATTTAGCACAGAAGCAAATTTGGCAATTTTAAGAGATTTAGCAAAAACAGATGATTTAACCCTTTTAGAAAGAATGCGAAAACATAGAGGGCTAAATGTAACAGTAAGTGTCACTGCATTAGAAAGGGCGTTAATTGATAGGCTTATATTTGCAAAAGTCGATACACAGCTAATTGTTAAATATTTAGATGTGGAAAAACAAAGAGTAGAAAACAGAAGAAAGGTTTTAAATGAAAAAAGAAGAAAAAGAACTCATAATAAATCTAAGAGATAGTGCAATTAGTGGCTTTAATAAAGTTAAAAAAGACTTTTTAGAGCTTGAAAAAGGATACTTAGCACTTTTAGATGATGATGAGATAAAAAGTCTTAAATGCCGTAATAAAAGCCATATCTCACAAAAAAAGATATTGGCTAAGGTAAGAAGAATAGCAAGAGAGATATTAAAAACATATTTTTCAAACTCAACACTAGCAGAGGTTGAAGTAGAAAATAGACCAGAACTAACAGCTATCTTACAAGCTGAATTAAACAATGTATCAAATAAAGAGTTAAATTTATACACAACGATGCAACCATTGGTTGAGAATTTGCTCGTTTATGGCACAGGCATAGCAAAAACATATTGGAGTAAAGAGTTTAACCGCCCAAAAGTGCAAGTAAAAGCAATAAATGAGGTTTTAATAGACCCAAATGCAAGAAGTCATTTTGATGCTGGGTATTTTGTAGATAGATTTTATATGAGCGTTGCAGATATAAAGAAAAACTTTAAAACTACTAGTAAAAAAATAGACTTTGATGCTATTGGTGGAGGGTTGGGCGATAGCAACTTAGGAGATTATAGGCGAGTTTTAGTTTGTGAAGTGTATAGGAAAAAAGATAATAAATGGTTTGTAAGCACCTTAGTAGAAGATGAGTTTTTAAGGGGCGATGTTGAGTTAAAAGATAGCCACCCATTTGACTGGGGGATAGCATTTTCACAATTTTGTAGAGTAGATGAAGAAGATGCTATAAGAAGTTATGGGGCTAGTTATATCGAACCTATGATAGCAATACAAAAACAATTTATCGCTACAAGAAATCAGCAAATGGATGCCATTTATAAACAGCTCAATCCTAGAATAATGGTAAGTAGAAATGCAGGGCTAAGAGATGATGACTTGCTAAGCAATAATGCCAAAATAGTGGTAAATGACCTAAATGAGATAAAAGAACTTCCATTGCCAAATATAAGCCAGTCAATTTTTGATGTTGAAAAACTAGATGAGGAGTTGCAAGAAGTTGGAGGACTTCCAAAATTTGCACAAGGAATAGCAAGTAAAACAGATCCAAAAAGTGCAACTGGTGTAAGCTTGATGCAAGAAAGTGGAAATGCGACTATTGATGATATTGTAACAACCTTTAATGAAAGCTTTTTTGAGCCTTTTGTAAGGCGAATTGTAAATCTAATATACAAATACAAAATATCAGACAAATTCAAAGGAGTAGATAGAGATGAAATTTTAAAATTAAATATAAAAATAAATGCTGGAATGGGTGTTGCTAATAAAGATATGAAAATAAATGGCATTCAAAGTGCAAAACAAAGTCTTTTATCAATGCAAAATTTAGCCGTTCAGCAAGGCTTAGCACAAAAGAGTTATGAGTATTTAAACGCACTTGATGCAATAACAATAGAAGAGTTAAAACTTTTAGGAATGAAAAACATAGAAAGCAGGATACAGGAGGGAATAAGCCAAGATGACATACAAAGACAAATGCAAAGCGCTCAAAACGTTCAAGGGGAGTGAGATTTATGCAGACTTTATACGCCTTGCAAGGGAGTATTATGATGCAGGATTTAACAAAGCAATGGATATCTCACTAGATGAAAAAGCAAGAGTTAGTTATTTAGATTTTATGAATGGTGTTGGTAAAACGATGACAATTTTTAACCAACTTGAAGAAGAATATAAAGTTTTAGATGAAAGGGAGAATGAAAATGGAAAATGAAATAATGAACGAACAACAAATGCAAGACAGCACTAGCCTAACCCAACCACCAATAGGGGGAAATATGCCAAACCCTGGTGAAATGGCAATGGTAGATGAGGCAAAAAAAGCTTTAGGGCTTGATGCGATACAAAACGAGATAAACGCACTAAGAGCAGAGGCAGAAAATGCAAAAAATGAAGCTCTATACAAAGATAATATGGCTGGGGTGCTTGGCAAATATCCAGAACTAACAAAAGAGGCAGTTGAAAGTGAGTTGGCAAAACTTGATGAAAATGCACAAGCTTTTTATAAAGGCAATAAGTCAGGACTTGAACTATTTGCTAAGAACCTAAAAGACACAATATCGCCAAAGACAAAAGCCGATGATATAACAGATGATAGTCAAACATCAGCGAATAAAGATAGCGAAGATGATGAGCTACTCAAAAAGATAAGAAGTGGCAAAGCCTCTAATACTGAATTAGGCATATTTTTAACTAAGGGTTATTAAAACCCTTAGAATGGTGCTTTTAAGCTTAATTAATTAGAAAGTGCATTTTTTTATTAAAAATGTAGCAATATTCCACTTTTTTAAAGAAAACTTTAAGCAAAGATTAGCTATACTACACTTATTAAAACAGATAGAGCTACTACATTTTAGCTCTACAAGTTTTTAAGGCTGGATAGCGAAAGCTTTGACCGACAGTGCCTAAATCGAGTTGATTGAAAACTGGTTGAAATCGGAAGCGTAAGGCAAACGATAGATGTGCCGACGAAAGGCTTAGCTTTTCAACTTACAAGCCCCATTGATTTGCTGGGGGTAGTAAAATGCAAATCCTCTTATGCAGGGGCAACGTGTTCTTTAATCAACAATCTTTTTTTAATTAATAATCCTTGCAAAAAATAATTTAAAAACAACTTTAATAAAACGGAACAACCTTTGCATTACAAAAGCATAACCAAATTTCGTTGCCTCTACATAAGAGATTTTAAAGAGGATAAAAAATGGAGATATTTCACGATAATTTTCAAAACTATAAAAGATATAACATTCCAAAGGCTCAACTAGTAATAGCTGATATTCCCTATAACTTGGGAGTAAATGCCTATGCTAGTAATCCTGTGTGGTATAAAAACGGCGACAATAAGCAAGGTGAAAGTGATAAAGCAGGTAAAACGTTTTTTGATACGGATAAAAACTTCAATATCCACGAGTTTATGCACTTTTGTTCTAAAATGCTTAAAAAAGAGCCAAAGGAAAGAAACAAAGCACCTGCAATGATAGTGTTTTGTAGCTTTTTACAACAATACCCACTTATTAAGCTAGCTGAAAAATACGGATTTAAAGGTTTTATAAATCTAGTTTTTAGAAAGCAAACAAGTGCAGAAGTTTTAAAAGCCAATATGCGAATAGTTGGCAACTGTGAATATGCACTTGTTTTTTACAGAGATAAATTACCAAAGTTTAGAAACAACGGAAATATGATTTTAAACTGCATGGATTTTATAAGAGATGATATGGATATTCCAAGAATTCATCCAACACAAAAGCCTATTAAAGTGTTAGAAAACTTAATAAGGGTTTTCACTGATGAGGGCGATGTAGTGATAGACCCTTGCTGTGGAAGTGGTAGCACTTTGGTAGCAGCCGAAAATCTAGGGCGTAAAAGCTATGGGTTTGAGATAAAAAAAGAGTTTGTAAATTTAGCAAAAACAAAGATGTTTAGCCAAGTGCAAAAGAAACTATTTTAAGGGAGTGATAAATAACAATGGATAGTCCAAGATTTTATGAGCTAAAAAGAGAAAAAGAACAAGAAATCGCACAACGAAGATGGGATTATGCGATGGATGAAGTAGAAAGAGAACTTAAAAACATAGGTAGTTTTTCATTTTTGATAGAGGAAATGAGCGATGAAGACCAAGAAGACTTTAAAAAAGAAGTTATAGGAATGCTTTTTAAATAAAGCTTTTGGTGCTAAGTGGACTAATCCACCACAAGGCTTAAATAGGCGTAAGGAAAATAAATTTTATTTGAAATTTGATAAAGCTAAAAGTCCTAGCCAAACAATAATAAAAAGGAAAAGTTATGAAAACAGAAACTAGAAAAAAACAACTGATAAGTCTAATGTTTAAAAAGGGTGAAATAACAGCCTCGGAAGTTTTTCACATAAGTAACGCAAACCAATATTTTGCAGACCTTGAAAATCAAGGCATAACAAAATCTAGGTGGGTGCTTGATGAGAACGGTCGTAGGAAATGTAAGGCTAGAAGTATAAAAGATTATGCAAAAGCTAAAAGCTTTATAAAGGGGTAACAATGAATATAACAGATGAATTCGCCAAAGTAGTTGAAGAATGGGAAAAAATCAATAGTAAATATAACGAATTATTTGAGAAAATTTTTCAAGAATTAAATAAATATCTATCTTTTATAGATATGAGGAAAATAAATCTAAGGGATAAAACACTTATTTATGAAAATTATGATAATCAAATAAACATATTTAAAGTAGCTTTATTTTTTAATCCAAAAGAGAGACCATTAGATAACTCATTTTGTTTTGTAACAATAAAATCTAGCTTTAATAAGGTATTTTTAGAAAATATAATAGACCAATTTTGTATAGCCAATAAATTAGTCTATGAAGATTTGTCATAAGGAGAATAAACAATGACACTAGAACAAGAGGAACACTTACAACAATTATTGGCAGAGTGGAGAAATGAAAGAAAACTGAGTATAAAAGAACAAATGGACGGGCTGATGGGCAATCTATTTGAAGAGATGGCGGAATATTGTCGTGCAACTAATGATGATGAGAAGATAGATGCTTTATGTGATATGTGTGTGTTTGCTTTTAACTCTTTAAATATTGGGATAGAAAAGGTTAGAAAAAATATCAAAGAGGAACTTCTTAGTCCCCTTTTTGACCCATCTAAAGTCGATATGTTATCTCTTATCAACAATACCATAAATTCTCAATTTACATACCCATTAAATAAACAAATTTACACATTAACAAAAGTTTGTGAAAAAGAAGTTACAGAAATGGGCTATAACTTCTATGAGTGCATGCTAGAAACCATTAAAGAAATCTCATCACGCACAGGACACTATGATGAAAATATCCATAAATTTGTAAAAGACAAATCAGATAAAGCCGTTAAGAAATGGTATAAGGCTGATTATAACAAGTGCAAGATTAAAGGATAAGGAATGATTATATTTGATGAAGAAATAATAAAACTAGACATAGTTGATTTAGATTATATTTTATCCCCTTGTTGTGGAGATTGTCAAACTTTAACAGTAGAGAAAAGTTCAGAAAAAGATTTATACTTATTAAGAGAAATAACAGTAGGGGATGAAAATTACAGCAATGTAGTAGTTGGAATAAGTGATGATTTAAAAGAAATAAAAAATAAAATGAGAGAGTATGTTGAGGACAATGAACAATACTCCTATTTCTACAAATTAGTTGGAGAGATTAATAAAGAAGAGTGTTTATTAAGAGATAGTTTGTCTGGGTTTATAACATATGAAAATAAAAAAAGACTTAAAGTAGAATATAAAACTTATAAAGCAAAAACAGAACTAGGAGAAATATTCTTAGTAGATGCCTTAATAAATGCGTTTGATGATGATGATGAACTTATGTGTGGGGAGATTAATTTTGCATTCTTCAATGAAAAAGAAGCAAGAAAGTTCATAGATGAAACATTTAGAAACAAAATAACTCAAGAGGTATTTGAATATTAATCATAATAACAAATGATAGTTATTGTATTTAAAATCAATAAAGGAATGAGTAATGACAATGAACCAAATAAGGGGACTAAGACAATTATTATCTGAACAGAGAGAAAAAGCCCTTATTCCCATCAGAAAAAAGAGAAAAGACTTAGTTAGTGATTTAACTAGAGAAATTGAAAAATATAATCAGACAGATAATAAAGATGAAAAACTAACTTACTTATGCAATATGTATATGCATTGTCTTAGTTCTATAATAAAACGAATACTAAGAGAAGATAATATACAAGACAATCAAAAAGGCAAGGAATACAGAATTAGTTTATTAAAAGAAATAAAAACACTTTTAAATAAGCCAACTTCAATCTCAAAAGTAGATGGCAAGATAGAGTTATTTATGCTGAATGTAGAAGATGAAGCATTAGAGCTAGGATATAACATCTACGAAAGCATAAAAGAAAGATTAAAGGATAAAAAATGATATTTGCAGATACAAAAAGTAATACAGTAACAGTGCAAGGCGAGGGCTCAGATATTTTTAGAGAACTTTTAAGCGTTATAACTTTCATCATAAAAAATAGCAATATGAAAAAAGAAGAACTTCGCGAATTGTTAAACGATGATAAGTTTTGGAAACAAGCTGATCGCTATTAATGTGCAAAGGATAATCAGTGATATTTGTAGACTTAGAAAACAAAAAGATGGTGTTTGAAGGTAGATATGACTATGTTTTAGAAGAGGTTCTTAGTGCCTTGAAGAAAATTGCAAAGGATTGGGGAGAAGATATGCAAAAAGAATTACGTGAAGATTTAAGTAGCGATAAGTTTTGGGACAACATTGAATGCGATGAAGATGAGGAAGAATAACGATGATAATCGGTAAAAATGGTAAATATTCACGCTCTCTTTATGAAGTTAGGGTTATTTACATTGTGCTTAAATCAACAGGCGAGTTTGTTGATGTAGTAAAGTAAAAAAGGATAAAAGATGGTAATTAGAATAAAAAGAGATGGCGAATTAATCGGTAAAAGTATGGTATCGATGTTTAAAGGTATAAGTGGTAAAGAATATTCAAGTCGCAAGTATGCAGTATCTACTTATGACAATGATGCCTTTATTGTGAATAAAGAAAATAATCAAATAGTAGACACCTTTAAAAGCGTAAGAAGATGACACAATTTAAAAGTGTTAAAAGCTTAAGGGCGTTATTTTGGGGTGTTGATTATAAATTTGAAGATGAGAAAAAAGCAATATTATCTTTATTAGATGAAAGCTTAGAGGCCTTAGAAAAAAAGGACTATGAAAAAGTAGAAACATTGCTTTTGATGATTAAATTTGGGGGTTATAAAGTTGAGTGAGTTTATACCATTAGAAGAATTTTTAAAACAAAATTATGATTATACAAGAAGTCAGCTTATGTCTTTGAAGTGCAATGATTTTGTAAGAAAAAATATGAGTAGATTTAAGAATATAAACAACACAATTTATATCCATAAAGACTTCCCAAATATTTATAAAGATAAGATTTTGTTATGTGAGGAACTTTATTTTAAGGTTAGGTGGCATTTTAAGAGTGATTATGCTATGGCTAAATATTTCGCACCTTTAATGGGCGAGAAACTAAGAATACTAGCTAATCAATTCTATGTGCTGAAGTTTTGGCAAACAGAAAGAAAAATTCACAAGACTTTAAAACTCATAGATGAGTTTGAGAAATTTTTAAAAGGTAAAAAATGAAAATAGAATTAGAACAGAACACAAAAGAATGGCAAGAGTATAGGAAAAACAAATTTAACGCATCAGAAGTTGGTGATTTGTTTAATGTAGGATTTAATTCAAGAGAACAATTAGCACACATTAAATACGGAAATTTAAAAGTGTATAAAAACAAGGCTATGCAAAGAGGACATGATAGAGAAAGTGAAATAAGAGCGTATGCCGAGTTTGTAAGTGGGGAAAGGTTTGAACCTAATGTATCTGTGTGGGATAAAGATGAGAGATTTAGTGCGAGTTTAGATGGCATAAATGAAAAAGGCGATGTGATATGTGAGTTAAAATCAAGCCTTAATGAGTTTGAAACACTTAGAAAAACAAACGAACCAAGCAGAAAATACTTTTTACAAGTGCAACAACAACTTTTAGTCAGTGGAGCAAAAAACTGCTTTTTTGTAGTTGAAAACCCTGAAACATTTGAGTGTGAGTTTAAAATAATCACACCTGATAAAAGAATACAAAAAGAAATAGTTAAAGAGTGGGATAAGTTCGAAAGCGAGTTTAAAGGCAAGGTTTTACCAGAACTTGAGGCAGTTATCGATGAAAACAACGACACAAAAAACTATGCCCTGCTAACTAGCACTTTAAAACACTTAAGCGATGAAAAAAAGCTTATCGAAGAACAAGAAAAAGAAATCAAGGAAAAATTAATAGCTTTAGCAAATGGGGTAAGAACAAGGGCTTATGGAGTGTTGATTTATCCGATACAGCGTAAAAGCTTTGATTATAAAAAGTTTATAGCAGATAAAGGCTTGGTGATAGATGAGAATTACTCAAAAATAACTAATAGTTGGGCGGTAAAAGTATGAGTGAAATAGAGGAATTAAAAGATGAGGTTAAAAAGCTAAAAGCTGAAAAAGTTGCCTTACTAAGGCTAATAAAAGATATCACAAGTGCTTTAAAAAGCTTAGCAAAACAAAGCGATACACAAAAAAGAGCATTTGAGATAGATGAGAAATTGCCGTTTTAGGGGGGGGCTATGACAGAAGAAGAATTTCATTGTTTTTTAGGAGAGGCACTTCGTGCAACTATAAAATGGGGTATTTTTACTATTGATGAGCTTGGAGTAATCGCTTTCACCCTTTATGCAATGGGCGATGATGGGTTAATGTTTATTAGGCGTAGTGATGAAAAAATCAATAGAGTAATTAAAAAGGCTATTGATTATGACATTTTTGAAAACACAATAGAAAAAGATGAGTGTTTTTTAACATTAGGTGAAAAATTAAAATGGCTTTTAAAAAAATATAAGCTAGATAAAAATAGCGAACAAGAAAAAGAGTATATACCTCTAACACCTTACAATATTGATGATTTTGCACTTACACCAGAGGAAATAATTGAATATGGGAGAAAGTTTAATAGGTTTTTAGGTAAGTTTCATGGTCTCATGAGCCATGCAAACATAAACAGTAAAACTCTAGATATTTTTTCTAGAATAACTGAATTTGTTTTTTATAATGGAATAATAGAGTTTTTTACATGTAAGATAAAATATGATGAAAAAGAAGTAATAAAAGCAATTAAAGGGCTTGAAAAAAAGAAGTTTATTGAAGTGATAAAAATTGAAAAAATGGGGTATGACACATTTATTAAATTGCAATTAATAGGTGATTTAAGGGCTGCATACGATGAGGCATTTAAGGAGTAAATAATGCAAGAAGTTGAAGTGATAAAAGAAAAAGAGATAAAGCCAGTAGATAGCAAAGGCATAGAAAACTTGCTTATAAATGGAAATTTAGAAAGCTTGAATGAAAAACAAAGAATAGAATATTATTCTAAAGTTTGTGATAGTTTGGGGCTAAATCCACTAACTAAGCCATTTGACTACATAAAACTAAGTGGAAAACTAACACTATACGCAAATAAAAACGCAACAGAGCAGTTAAGAAAAATCTATAAAGTAAGCATTTTAGATATGAATACTAATCAAGTTGGCGATGTGCTAGTTACAAAGTGTAAAGTGCAAGATGGAATGGGCAGAACCGATGTAAGCACTGGTGCAGTAACAGTTGGAAACCTAAGGGGCGATGCCTTAGCAAATGCAATTATGAAAAGTGAGACAAAAGCTAAGCGAAGAGCAACGCTTTCAATATGTGGCTTAGGTATGCTTGATGAAAGCGAATTGGAGACAATAAAAGATGCTTATGTAGTGCCAGAAAAAGATGCGATGAGCGACAAGCAAATAACACAAACAAGAAGAGATGAGGGAAGTGAGTTTAAAAAGGTTTTAAAAGATAATGGGATTAAAAACGGCAAGGCATTTCAAGAGTTTGCAAACATCAAATCAATGAACGATGTAAGGGCGTATTTAGATGATATGAGTGCTTTATTAGAAAAAATAGATGAGTTTAAAAAAGGAGATAAATAATGGCAAATTTTAGTTACAGCGATGATAAAGTAGAAAGACTTTATAGTTATAAGATAATTGAAGATGGTGGCTTTTATGTAGGAGCAATAACAGAAGCTTATGATGATACAAGTAAAAGCGGAGCTAAGCTTATACGCTTTACTTTTCAAGGATTAGAGGGTAAGGCTAACTTTGATATTTACTACCAAAACGGCAAGGGCGAAAGGCTTATTGGTGCTGATATGATAGCAGGTGGTCTTTTAAAGGTTGTTGGACTTGGTAAGATAGGTTCAGAGAGTGGAAAAGTAAGGGTTTATAACTTTGATAGTGGTGCTTTTGAAGATACACAAAAAGAAGTTTATCCTGCACTTTATAACAAGGCTTTGGGCGTAGTTTTACAAAAAGTTTATTATGAAAAAAGAGATGGAAGTTTAGGTTTTAGGTTTGATTTAGTGCATTTTACAGACACCATAGGAAGAACAGCAAGTGAAATAAGAGCAAATAAAGAACCTACTATTTTTAAGAAAAAGCCACAAGATTTGTTTTATGATAGTGCAAACAAAGAAACAATATCATTTGAGGAGTATCAAGAAAGAATAGAGAAATACGACCCAAAAAGCTATAATCAAAACACCTTTACACAAAACAACTCACAACCACTAGGAAGTGAGAGCGAAGAAGATGAATTACCATTTTAATAATGATTTTATAGTCCAAGAAAGAGGCGCTTATAAAGTAGTTGTTGTAAGTGCTTCTTATTTTACTTCTAAATTTGGGCGTGAGGGAGTAAAGCTTTTGTTCATGGATATAAAAACAAAGAAGTTTATACAACTTTATTTGATGACCCTCACGCAAAAAGGAAATGTAAGAAAAAAACCTAAACAAATGCTTGATGACTTGCTTATCTTAGGTGATATTTTGGAGTTAAAACCAGAGTATGGAATGGAAAAAGAGCTAAATTTTAAAGAAAAAAAGATACAAGAAAATGAAGCGATTATTTATCCTGAGCTTATAGGGAAAAAATATTGGCTTGATTTAGCAGTTAGGCTTAATTATCAAAATATGGTTTATTATGTGAATTACCACATATTAGGCATTTATAAAGCTGATACACAACAATCAGCTACTGAATATAAACAAAATCAAATAGCAACGGAATTTAAAAGGATAGCACGTGAATACAGAAGAGATAATAAACGATATAAAAAAGAGCGTTTTGAAGAATGATAAAAAAATAGAGACAAATTTAAGCGAAAAAATAAAAGAGGTTGTTATAGACACTTTAAGAGACTTCTCAAGGAACGAACTTAAAAAAGCTATGCAAGAAGAATTAACTCGTGCTATTTTGGTAATTACCTTGCCTAAATGGGTAGAGGGAGATGAAAAAGCAGGAGAGATAATAGGCGTAAGTGGTGGAGCGATGACACAAAGAAGAAGAAAAGGTTATTATGCAGAGGGTATCCATTGGAAAAAAGCGAACTCTAAGCTAAAAGGAAGTAAAATTCTGTGGAGTAAGGATGCCCTTTTAAATGAAAGGGATACACTATGAATATTAAACTTTACAATCGCCGTGGAATGCTTTATGCTGATTATATGGAAAACGGCGAAAGGGTAAGGCGTTCTTTAAAACTACAAGATACACCAGCAAATAGAGAGTATGCAAAAAGACATCTTTTTTCTAGCATAGAGGATAAAATAAAAACAGGGATAGACACCACAATAGACCTAAATTTAAAAGCTTATCTAAAAAAAGTTATCTCAAATACTGAAAAAGAAAGCACAAGGGATAGCTATTTAAGGTTTTTAAACGGAGCTTTAAGATTTTTTCCTTGCAAGGATGTAACAAAATATACTGTGCTAGATGTTGATAATGCAGTAGAAAAAATGCTAAACAAGGGGTTAAATCCTATAACAATAAGGTCTTATTTTACCCCTATTCGTTTAGCCTTTGATATTGCATTTAGACAAGGCATTATAACAAAAAATCCTATAATTTTGCCTAAAATGAGAAAAAAAGATAAAAAAGAGATAAAGCCTTATAATCTTTTCCAAGTTGCAAATTTATTAAACAATGCAGATGATAATCTAAAAACATTTTTATACTTTGCTTTTTATACAGGTGCTAGAAGTGGGGAGATATTAGCCTTAAAATGGGGAGATATCACAGATGACTACATTGTAATATCAAAAACAAAAAATGCAACCACTAAAAAGATAGACACACCAAAAAACGGTAAAGAAAGAAAAGTTATTATCTTAAATGAGCTTAAAAAGCATATCTCAACTCTAACAAGAGGAAAAGATAGCGAAAGCTTATTTAAAAATGGTTATAGGGTATATTTAAATCACTTTAAAGAGCTTTGTGAGAAGTTAGGCTACAGTGAGCAAGGACTTCATAGCACAAGGCATACATTTATAAGTTTATGCGCTGGTGCAAAAGTTGATTTAGCATTAGTTCAAAAAATGGTAGGTCATTCAAATTTAAATATGATAATGAGCGTTTATACTCACTACATTGATGACATACAAAAAAGAGATGAGTTAGAAAGTGCTTTTAAAAAAATAGCCCTTTAAACTCTTTTGGCACAAAATTGACACACCAAAAAATAAACTTCCCTTAAAATGGGAGCTAAAAAGCTAAATTTAATTATTTCATATATAATAGTTTAAAATTTTAAAAATCAAAAGGCACAAAATGAACATTAATGATATCAAAACACCAGCTTATGTCTGCTATCTCCCAAAGCTCATTAGCAATTTAGAAATCTTAAAAAGTGTTGGCGATGAGAGTGAGGCAAAAGTGCTTTGTGCATTAAAAGGTTTTGCATTTAGCTTAGCAATGCCCTATGTTGATAAGTACCTTTGGGGAGCAACTTGTAGCGGACTACATGAGGCTAAATTTGCAAAAGAGTTTATAAAAAATGGCGAAATTCACACCTATTCACCAGCTTTTAAAGATGAAGATTTTGATGAGATTATGCAAATTTCAAATCACATTGTCTTTAACAGCCCAAATCAAATTTTAAAATTTAAACAAATCGCGCTTGATAAAGGCATAGAACTTGGACTTAGGATAAATCCAGAAAGCTCTTTTTCGCCAAAAGATATCTACAATCCTTGTGCTAAATTTAGCCGCCTTGGAACAACAAAGGCAAATTTGCTAAAAGCTCTAAAAGAGGATAAGAGTTTGCTTGATGGCATTAGTGGACTTCATTTTCACGCACTTTGTGAAGAAAGCAGCCAAAGTCTAAAAAAAGTTTTGGATAAATTTAAAGCTGATTTTGGCGAATTTATCCATGGGGTAAAATGGGTAAATTTTGGCGGTGGACATCACATAACTAAAAAAGGTTATGATATAAAACTTCTTATAAATTTGATAAAAGAGTTTAGGGATGAGTTTGGTGTTGATGTTTATTTAGAGCCAGGCGAGGCGGTTGGTTGGGAGTGTGGGGATTTGATAAGTTCTGTTTTAGACATAGTTGAAAATGAGAAAAATATCGCTATTTTGGATACTTCAGCCGAAGCTCACATGCCAGATACCGTGCTTATGCCTTATCGTCCAGCTGTTGTAGGTGAGAAAAAAAGCGCTAAATTTAAGTATAGATTTGGCGGGAATACCTGCCTGGCAGGAGATATTGTAGGACTTGAAGTAGGAGATGCTGATTATAAATTTGACAAACCTTTAAAGGTTGGTGATAGGATTATATTTAAAGATCAAATTCACTACACCATTGTAAAAAACACAACATTTAATGGTATAAAGCTACCTGATTTGGTTTTGGTTGATGAAAACGGAGATGTTATAAAAAAAATAGAGTTTGGATATGAGGAGTATCGTCGTAGAAATTAAATTTACAAAAATAGCCAAATTTATGAAAATTTGGCTATTTTGCCTTTAAGAAAAAAATAAAATTTTATTTAAATTATAGCTTTTATAAATTTAATATAAATTTTATAAATTAATTTAAAAACTTAATAAAACAGATAAAAGAATAATTATATAACCACAAATATCTAGCTTATAAGCTATCAAAGAAAAATATTAAAAGAAATATTCAAAAATAGCATATTTAAGTTAATTTTAATTTTAAAATCTAATTTTATTTTTTATGAAACAAAAAGAATAATTTTGATAAAGTTACTTATGAATAAATATTTTTAAAGGCAATTTTTATGGAAAATGAAATTTTGGATGCAAGAATTTTTTATTATTCGTTATTTTCCAAATTTTTCGTTTTTAGTTATGAGAGCGATAGATTTGAAGGTGTAAAAGAGGCTTTAAATTTGCTTTTAAATTACGCTATTGATGAAAAAAGCGCAATTTCACTTAAAAACTTGGCAGAAAATTTTGATGAAAAGCTTTTAATAACTGAGTATGATGATATTTTTCACTCACCTCCAAGTCCTGTAAGAACTACAGTAAGCTATTATAATGAGGGCTATGAAAGCTCACTTAGTTGTTTAGAGATAAAAAAAATATTAGCTAAAACCAAATTTAGAAAAGATAGCGTTAAATTTATTGAAAATGAGGATAATTTTGGGTTTTTATTTGTTTTAATGAGTGAGTTTATAAAATTTGGAAAATTAGAAGATAAAAATTATTTAGAGTATGCAAAAGAAATTTTTACCAAATTTTTAAATCCTTTCATTGATGAGTTTATAAGTGCTATTTATATTCATAAAAGTTCAAATTATTATAAAGATGTTGTAAATTTGCTTATGAGTTTTGTTGAGCTTGAAAGAGTTTTTTACGGTACTTCAAAGCCAATCTTACATAAGGAGATAAAAGTTAAAAACAATCTTTCAAGATCTGAAAAAATAAGACGAGAAGTCAATAAGTTAAAAAGAAGTAGAGGTAGTAGAGATGGATTCTAAAAGAAGAGATTTTTTAAAAAAATCAGCTATTAGTGCAGCTGTTGGAGTTGGCGCGGTTAGTGCCTTAGAGGCTAGAGAGCCAAGTAAAAAGATAAAAAATAGTAGTGGTAAAAAACCTGAAATTTTATACCAAGAAACCAAAAGTTGGGAAATTTTTTATAAAAATTCAAAATAAATAAGGAGGTAAAATGTCGCAAGTTGATATACAAAGTCCAAAAATTGGACGAAGGTCATTTTTAAAAATGGCAGCATTATCTGGTGCTTTAGCTGGTGCTTCAACTTTAGGTTCAGCCAAAGCTACTAGAGAAGCAACAAGTGATGAACTTTCAAATCCATATCCTGGATCTAAAAAAGTAAGAACTGTTTGTACAGCTTGTTCAGTAGGTTGTGGAATAATAGCTGAGGTTCTAGATGGTGTTTGGATTAGGCAAGAAGTTGCTGAGGATCATCCATTTAGCGTTGGTGGGCACTGCTGTAAAGGTGCTGACATGGTTGATATGGCAAGATCATCAGTTAGGCTTAAATATCCAATGGTAAAAGAAAATGGAAAATGGAAAAGGATAACTTATAAAGAAGCTATTGAAAATATTGGCGCTCAACTAAAAAAATATATGGATGAAAATCCAGAGCAAACCATGTTTATTGGCTCAGCTAAAATGAGCAATGAGCAAGCTTATTATATCCGCAAATTTGCGGCAATGTATGGAACAAACAATATAGATCATCAAGCTAGAATTTGACATAGTGCAACAGTCGCCGGTGTGGCGAATACTTGGGGTTATGGCGCTATGACAAACTCACTTAATGATATAGCCTTTACAAAAGCTATAATTATATTTGGAGCAAATCCAGCAGTTAACCATCCTGTTGGCTTTAGACATTTTTTAAAAGCAAGAGAAAATGGTGCTGTTATGATAACTATAGATCCTAGATATACTCATACAGCTGCAAAAAGTGATTATTTTGCTCAAATTAGACCTGGAACAGATATAGCTTTTATATATGGAATGCTTCACATAATATTTAAAAACGGTTGGCAAGATAAAGAGTTTATAAATAATCGTGTTTATGATATGGAGAGCATTGAGAAAGAGGCTTTAAAATGGACTCCTGAAGTTGTTGAAGATGTAACTGGGGTAAAAAAAGAAACTTTATTAAAAATTACAGAAGTTTATGCTAAAAATCGCCCAGGAACGCTTATTTGGGCTATGGGTTTAACACAGCATACAATAGGCACATCAAACACAAGACTTGCTCCTATTTTGCAATTAGCTCTTGGAAATGCAGGTAAATCAGGTGGTGGATGTAATATTTTAAGAGGGCATGATAATGTTCAAGGTGCAAGTGATGTAGGTTGCTTAAGTGAAAATTTACCAGGATATTATGCGTTAAATGAAACTAGTTGGAGACATTATGCAAACGTTTGGAAAGTAGATTATGAGTGGCTAGTATCACGCTTTGTAAGCAAGGAAATGATGCATAAAAGTGGCTTTACTCTTTCAAGGTGGTGGGCAGGTGTATTAGATGGTAAAAATGGAAATGATAAAATTCACAATGCAAACACTAGCCTAAAAGCACTTGTTGTAATGGGTAATGGTATAACATCAACCGCTCAACAAGTAAAAGTTCAAGAAGGACTTGATAATTTAGAGCTTTTAGTTATAACTGATCCTTTTGTAAATGAGGCTGCTGTCATAACAAATAAAAAAGATAATATTTTCATTCTTCCAGCTGCAACTCAATATGAATGTTCAGGCACCGTGGTAGCTACAAATAGAAGTGCTCAATGGAGATTTAAAGCAATTGAGCCAATGTATGAGAGTAAGCCTGATGAGTATTTTTTATTTGAACTTGCTAAAAAACTTGGTTTTTATGATGAGTATGTGAGATCTTTAGGCGATGGAAAAGGAAATTTCCAGTGGCCAGAAGATGCAACAAGAGAGCTAACTAATGGATTAAAAAGTATAGGATATACTGGTTGGACTCCTGAAAGAATTAAAAACCACACTCTTCATTGGGAGAAATTTGATAAAAAAACATTAAAGGGCTTTGATGAGTGCAAAGGTGAATATTATGGACTTCCTTGGCCATGCTGGACTACAAAGCACCCTGGAACTCCAAATTTATATGACATAAGTAAACCTGTAATGGATGGAGGAATGGGCTTTAGAAACAATTTTGGTTTAGAGCATAATGGCATTAGCCAACTTGCAGTAGATGGACCTATTGGCTCATCAATAAATAAAGGCTATCCTCAAATAACAAAAGATAATATTGAAGAAATTTTAGGCATAACGCTAACTGATGAAGAAAAAGAGAAAATGGGAAAATCATGGAGTACCGATACAAGCAACATAATTGTCGAAAAATGTATGGAAAAAGGTATCGCCCCTTATGGAAATGCAAGAGCAAGAGTAAGAGCTTGGAATTTTCCTGATGAGATTCCAATTCATAGAGAGCCACTTCATTCAAGAAGACATGATTTAGCCAAAAAATATCCAAGTTATGAGGATAAAACAGATCATTACAGAGTTGATACTAAATATAAAAGTGTTCAACTTGCTAAAGACTATAGTAAAGAGTTTCCTATAAATTTAATTACAGGAAGACTTGTAAATTTAAACGGTGCAGGTATGGAAAATAGAGCAAGCCATTTCTTAGCAAGACTTACGCCTGAAATGTTTTGTGATATAAATCCAAATTTGGCTAAAAAATACGGTATTAAAGATGGTGATATGATGAAAATTTCTAGCCCAGAGGGAACTTGGATAAAGGTAAAAGCTAGATTTACTTATGCGGTAAATGAAGTATCTGTGCATTTGCCATTCCACTTTACTGGTGTAATGCAAGGAGTTGATATGTCTAAGAATTACCCAACTGGAACAAGGCCATACGCAATAGGCGAAAGTGCTAACACAGTTACAAACTATGGATACGATATATTTTGTCAGATTCCTGAAACAAAAGGCGGATTATGCCGCATAGAAAAAGCATAAGGAGTAGTTTATGTCAAATACAAGAATGAAATTTTTATGTGACTTGGATAGGTGCATTGATTGTCATGGCTGCACGGTTGCGTGCGATAGTGGGCATGAGTTACCTCTTGATGTAAGAAGAAGAAGAGTTTATACTTTTAATGAAGGTGTTGTTGGTAAGGAGTATTCAGTTTCAATTGCTTGTATGCACTGCACTGATGCTCCTTGTGCGCAAGTTTGTCCAGTAAATTGTTTTTATATAAGAGATGATGGGATAGTTTTACACGACAAAGATACTTGCATAGCTTGTGGATATTGCTTATATGCATGTCCTTATGGAGCACCGCAATTTCCTAGAAATGAAACTAAATTTTTACCAAAAGGTGTTATGGATAAATGCACTATGTGTGCTGGAGGACCTGAAAAAACCCATAGCGATGATGAGTTTCATAAATATGGTCAAAACCGTATAGCAGAGGGTAAAGTTCCACTTTGTGCTGCTATGTGCTCTACAAAAGCACTTTTGGTAGGAGATAAAAAAGTTGTTGATAAAATCTATAACGACAGAGTTGAGCTTAGAGGTTACAATACTGGATTTTTGGGAACATTGGATGAATATCCTGGAAATTCTTGGAAATAATTAGTTTTTTACAGAAAGTAAAATTTAGATTTATGGTGTATAATCAAATCTAATGTTTTTTAAAAGGTATAAAGATGAGAAAAATTTTTATTTTGCTTTGCTCTTTTGCTGGGCTTTTTGCATATAATGAAGAATTTAAAAAAGCAATCCAGTATGATAGTAGTGTTTGGGGAAAAGCTAGGGTTGAAAATATAGACACTTATTACAACCATCCTTTTGCCGAATGGTTTGTTTGGTTTCAAAGTAGTGGTTTTTTTGCAAATTTAGCTTTATTTGCAATAATTGCTGTTTTAGTTGCTTTTGTTGGGCACTATGCCATTGTAGGGCCAAAGTCGTTTTCACACGATCATGGTAAGGTTTATGCTTTTAATGTTATAGAAAGGCTTACTCATGCAGTTGCGGCACTTTCTTGGGTTATCCTTGTTCCAACTGGTATTATAATGATGTTTGGAGAAGAATTTGGTGGAGGATTTTTTGTAAGATTATGTAAAAATTTACATGGAATAGCTACTATTTTGTTCGCTATAGTTTTACCATATATGTTCTTTAAGTGGCTTTTTAGAATGCTTCCTGCAACTTACGATGCTAGATGGGCGATTATGGTAGGTGGATATCTATCAAAGAATAAAAAACCAATTCCAGCAGGTAAATTTAATCTTGGACAAAAAGCTTGGTTTTGGGTTTGTATGGGTGGTGGATTTGTTATGGTTATAACAGGTGCTTTGATGTATTTTTTAGATACACAAATTCCTGTAGCAAATGGTGCGTTTTTAGGAATGACACAAATAGATATTTTAAGATTAAGCGCTATCATCCATAATATTTTAGGTGCAGCATGTGCTGTATTTTTGCTTGTTCATATTTATATGGCAGTATTTTGCATAAAAGGCTCAATCCATGCTATTATAAATGGATATAAAGAAGAAGAAGAAGTTTATATACTTCATCATTATTGGTATCAAGAGCTTCTTAGAAAAGGCAAAATTAAACCTTCTGTTTTTGAAAAAGAATATACAAATTTAAAGCCAGTTAAATAAATGAACCCTATTGCTAATACTAAAATCATCAAAATTAAATCTTTTGAAAAGTTTGATTTTGATGATACCTTGGTAAGAGAAGCTAGGCTTAATATTTTTTTAAATGAGAAAAAAGTCATTTCATTAATGGCAACACCAACTGATGAAAAAGCCTTGGCCATTGGGTATTTAATAAGTGAAAATTTAATAAATTCAATTAATGAAATTTTAGATATTAAAATTGATAAAGATAGCGAATTTGAAGCAAATATTAAATTTAAAATTTTAAACCCAAATGATACAAATATAGAAAATTTACAAAAAAACTCATCTATAATAAGTGGTTGTGGGAGTGCAAAAACTGCAAATTCATTTTTGGATATGAAAGGTGAGGCTATAAAAAACTCTTCAGTTTTTAGTTCAAGTTTAATTTTATCAAGAATGAGTACTTTTTATACAGAGTGCGATTTATATGAAAAAACAGGCTGTGTTCATACTGCAAAACTTTTTATAAATGATAGTGAGTTTTATATAAGTGAAGATATAGCTCAGCATAATACTATAGATAAGGCCGTTGGCAAAGCTATTTTAAATAAAGCAAATTTAGAAAATTCATTTTTAATGGTAAGTGGAAGATTAAGTTCAGAAATGGTTGCAAAAGCTATAATGCATAAAATCCCACTTCTTGTTTCTAGAACTGCTGCCACATATCTAGGAGTAGTGTTGGCTAGAAAATTTGATCTTACACTTTGTGGTTTTGCAAGAGGAAACTCTATGAATATTTATAGTTTTGAAAAAAGGATAATTTAAAAATTTATGGAAGAGTTTATTCTAAAATTAGCAAATGAAGATAAAAAGTTAAGCTGTGCAGCTGCTTTTAAAATAGCCAAAGAGCTAGATATTGATATATTAGAAGTTGGAAAAAAAGCCGATGAAATGGGTATAAAAATTTCTAATTGTGAGCTTGGGCAATTTGGTAAATTTAAACATGATACTCAAAAAGATGATATAGATATCTTCTTAAAAATCAAACCTTTTTTAGATGAAAAAAATAGAATTAACTGCATGGAAGCAAGAAATATAGCTAAACAAACAAAAGGATTTAAGGCTATAAGAGGTGTTTTAAAAAGTCATAAAATAGATGTTAAATATTGTAAATTAGGTTGTTTTAAAGAAAAGAAAGGAAAAAAAGTGGTTGTAAAAACTAAAATTTGGATAGAAAATAGTGATGGAGAGCTTCTGTTTGGTAAGGGTAAAACCGAGGTTTTAGATGTTATTGATCAAACTGGTAGCATAAAAAAAGCTGCAGAATTATTAGATATGAATTATAAAAAATGTTGGAATCATCTAAAAATTTTAGAAAAAAACTTTGACAATGAGCTTTTTGAGACAAAACCAGGTGGTGGAAAAGGAGCAGGAACTTCGCTAAAACCAAAAGCTCATGAACTTATGAAAGCTTATAAGCAACTACAAGCAGATATAGAGGAATTTTCTAATAAAAGATTTAAAGAGCTTTTTTTAAATAAATAAAACTTAACAAAGATTTGATATAATTAACCTTAGCTTTGAGTTCAAAGAAAACTTTATATAAAAAGGAAAAATTATGAAAATTGATTGCAGAAATTTGGAATGTCCGACTCCTTTAATTAAAACAAAAGAGGCGTTAGAAAGCCTTAAAATAGGTGAAAGTTTAGAAATTTTAGTAAATAGCATTCCTCCAAGAGAAAATATTAAAAGATTTTTAAACACAAATGAGCTTAGTTGTGAAATAAGTGAAAAAAATGGCGAAACTTTGATAAAAACCATAAAAACAAAAAATCTAATATCGCCATCAACAGATGGTTATAACTGCGGAATTTCACCTCAAAAAAGAAAAAAAGTTATATTTTTAAACGAAGATAGAACTGGAAGTGGCGAGGTTGGCAAAAATTTATTAAGCAAATTTTTAGGTGCTATTTTAAATTTAGACAATAAGCCAGTTGCTATAATTTGTGTAAATAATGCTGTTTTTATGACTACAGATAGATCACATGTTAGCTATCAAGTTCTTAAAAAACTAGAAGAAAATGGAATTAAAATTTATAGTTGTGGAAGTTGTCTTGAGGCTTATAAATTAGTTGATAAGTTAAGCATCGGCGAGATTACAAATGCCTATGAGGTAATGCAAATGTTAAGCGAATTTGAAGTGATAAAGCTTTGAAATATAGAAATTTTAATTTGACAAAATTTGTAAAAGCTGCTGGTTGAGCCGCTAAAATAGACCCGGCGGGTCTTAACAAAAGTTTAGAGGGCATAGTGGAAAAAAGCAAGTTTTTGCTATCAAATACGACAAATAATGAAGACGCAAGTGTTTTTAAACTAACAGATGATATAGCCATTGTCCAAACGCTTGATTTTATAACGCCTGTTGTTGATGATCCATTTGTTTTTGGCGAGATTGCAGCTGCGAATTCTTTAAGTGATATTTTTGCTATGGGAGCAAAGCCACTAAATGCACTAAATATAGTAGGTTTTGATAGTTGTCACTTTTCAAGCGAGATTTTAGCTGAAATTTTAGCTGGCGGAAAGAGCAAAGTTATTGAATGCGGTGCAGAGATTGTTGGTGGACATAGCATAGAGACACCTGAGATGTATTATGGCTTAAGTGTTACTGGCAAGGTCCATCCAAATAAATTTTGGAGCAACAATACCTCTAAAATAGGAAATTTACTAATCTTAACTAAGCCTCTTGGAATGGGAATTTTGAGCACTGCAATTAAAGGCGATATGTTAAATTTAGATGAGATAAAAGAGGCTATTTTTCACATGACTCAGCTAAATTTTTATGCTCTAAATGCCCTAAAAGGCTTAAAAGTAAATGCTTGCACCGATGTTACTGGTTTTGGACTTTTAGGACATGCAAGTGAAATGCTTAACGATGAAATTTCCATTTCATTTTATAAAGATAAAATTCCTATTTTAAACGAAGCCATAAAGTGTGCAAATTTAGGTTTAATTCCTGGTGGGGCTTATAGAAATTTAGAATTTGCCAAGAAATTTACAAATATCAAGCCTGATATAGTGCTTTGCGATCCACAAACAAGTGGTGGACTTTTGATAGCAGTTTGTAAAAAAGATGCAAAGATAGCTTTAACAAATTTAAAAAACGCAGGTTATGAAAACTCTCAAATCATTGGTGAAACAGTCCCTAAAAAAGAGTTTGATATATATATTTAATTGATAAAATTTTTAAATTTATATGCTTTTTATTTAAAATAAAATATAATTAAGCTACAAAAAAAAGGATATATTATGAAAAAAGTATTAGTAGCGATTTTATTTATAATTTTAGTTTTGGCAGGTGTTTTTTGGATAGTAAGTTCAAAAACAACAGATAAAATAGCTAATGAATATATAAGTAGCTTTAACATGAATATGCCAAAAGAATTAGATGTTAAGCACTCTTATACAAAAGAAGCAGGGATTTTACATATTGTAAGTGATATAAACTATACAAAAGAGTTTTTAAATAAAGAGTTTTTAAATATCTTTGATGATGATTTTATTATAAGGATTAAAGTTGATATTCAAAATTCAGTTTTAAATTTAATCAAAGGATATGAAGCTAGTGGGACAATGGAAGCGCTTAGCTATCAAGATGAAATTAAAAAACTTTTTAATTCAACAAAGTTTTTGAAATTTACACTTAAAGGTGATAAAAACTCTTTGCATAATGGAAAATTTATTTTAAATGAGATAAATTTTAAAGATGATGATGGAAAAATTCATGCAAGTGAGTTTGTTTTAAATATGAATTTTAAAAAAAATCTTTTAAAATCTTTAACTCTTACTCAAAAAGGCTCTAGTCTTAATACAGATGAAATTTCTGCAAGTTATGATGAACTGTTTTTTGAATACAACTATGATAAACCATTTGATATAAATGAAATTCTAACCCACATAGCAAATTCAAACTCAAATAGTTCTATTAAAAATTTAAAAATAAAATTTGATGATTTTGATTTTTTTGTAGCAAACATATCTCAAGAAGATAAAATAAATGATAATAATACTAAAAAATTTGAGTTTAATTCTATTTTAAATGCAAATGGAATCCAGATAAAATTTAATGATGAGCGTTTGCCAGTTGATAAATTTGGATATAACATCACGCTTGAAAATATCGGTAAAAGTTTTATAGATAAGGTTTTAAAAGCTGATTTTACAAAATTAAGCGATGATGAAATAGAAAAATTTGGACTTGAGTTTTTAGCACAAAATCCTAAAATTTCAATAAATAATTTCGGCTTTAATGATAGCGACGGTAAAAATTTTAATTTAAATTTAAAAGCTGGGCTTGAAAATTTTGATGAAAACAAGCTTTTAGATATTTTAAATTACGCTTTTTTAAGTGGCGATTTAAAAGTATCTAAGAAATATTTTGAACTATTTTTTGATGATTTAATGACAAAAGAAGAGATGTTTAAAGATGCTATCGTGGCAAGTGGAATTTTAAAAGATGAAAAAGATAGTTTTGTAACTAACTTTGTTTATGATAAATCAAAACTCGATATTATCGTAAATGACAATGTTAGTTTAATGGGGCTTTTTTTGGGTTTTCCACTTGGCTCGCTAGAAGTAGATGAAGATGACTTTAAACAAAGTGTTTTAAATTTAAAAACTTTAGTTTTTGATATTGCTGCCTTTTATACATCCCAGGCTAAATTTGCAGATGAAATTTCATATATGACAAATGTTAAAGTTGATGAAATTTCAAACTCACAAGCATTTTTAAAAGTTAAAGGTAAGAAATGTATAAAAATTTCTACAAAAGATAATAGTATTTTAGAAGTTTCAAGAGGCGATGATAAAGATGATGAAATTTGCAATGATTTTTATAAATTAGATGAGGTAAAAGAGCTTATAAAAGAGTATGATCTTACTAAAGAAATTGGGTATGAGTTCTATTAAACTTGAGTAGAAAAGTTTTTTAAGTTTTGTTTATCTTTTGTAGTGGTTTATAGTTATCAATATAGAGTTTTTGTGATTGGCGGCATAAGCAAAACTACTGTATAATTTAACCCCCAAAATTTGGGGGATTAAAATTACAGATATCCAAACATGCTAGCAAAAATATAGCCAAAAATAGAAGATGTAATAACTCCAATTAGACCTGGGATTATAAAGCTATGATTTATAACAAATTTGCCGATGTGAGTAGTTTCACTTCTATCAAATTGAATAGCTGCAAGATCACTTGGATAAGTTGGAAGTATATAGTATCCATAGCAAGCCGGTGCAAAAGCTATGATAACTCCAAGTGGAACACCTATACTTATAGCAAGTGGAACAAAAGCACTAAGTGCAGCTGCTTGTGAGTTTACAAATTTAGAAATTAACAAAAGCATAACTGCATATGTCCAAGGATGCTCCATAACTACGGCTCCTAAGGTTTCTTTCAACATAGACATATGACTTGCAAACATAGTATCAGCCATCCAAGATATTCCAAAAACTGCAACCATTGCTACCATGCCTGATCTAAAAATGTCATTTTTGCTTATTTTGCTTGCATCAACTTTACAAAATATTAAGATAACTGAACCTGCAAGAAGCATAAAAATCTGAATAGTATCGGTCATGCTCATAGGTTTTAAAACACCTTTTGCATTTGTAAAGGCAGGGCGAAGCTCGCTAAAATATCCAACTATCGCAACTATAGCTATAGCGGTTAAAAATATCCACATTGCCATCCATTTTGTTTTTGATAGTTTTTGATCTAAAAGTGTAGCGTTGTCTCCATAGACATAGTTTTTAAATTCAGGATTTTTTAGTTTTTCTTGAAAAATTGGATCTTTATCAAGATCTTTTCCTCTAAACATACTAAATATACCAACAGCTAAAACGCCTATGTAGGTTGCTGGAATTGTTATTTTAAGTAAGTCTGTATAGCCATCGAAACTTGCTAGTGGGTGAGATGAGTCAAGCATAAAAGCAGTCAAAGTTACAACAGCAACAGAAACTGGACTTGCTATGATACCCATTTGGCATGCGATAGTGCTTGCAGCCATTGGTCTTTCTGGTCTAATGCCGTTTTTAATAGCAATGTCATAAATGATTGGCAAAACTGTATAGACAACATGTCCCGTTCCACAAAGAACAGTCAATGTGCAGGTTACAAAAGGTGCCAAAATACTTACATATTTTGGATTTTTGCGAAGAATTCTTTCAGCAATTTGAAGCATAACATCAAGACCGCCACTTGCTTGAAGCGTAGCACTTGCAACAACAACTGCTAAGATAGTAAGCATTACTGAAATTGCTGGTTTTCCGGGAGCTACCCCAAAACCATAAACTAAAACTATAAGCCCTATGCCTCCTAGCATACCAAGAGCAACTCCGCCTTTTTTAGCTCCATAGAAAAGACAAATCAAAACTATTAAAAGCTGTATAAAAAACTGAGTGCTATCACTTAGATTCATTAAAAAATCCATGAATACTCCTTTTTAGAGTGAAATGATTTAAAATTATACTAATTGAACTATTAAGAAAAGTTTATATATTGCAAATATCTTAAACCTTTATTAAAACAAATATATGTATAATAAGTAGAATTTATAATTTTTAAAAGGTAAAAATATGAAAATAATTCATTATAAAGATATAGTAGAAAACATTGCAAAACTTTGCAAACAGGCTTGTTGTGTCGTAACACCAGACCTAAAACAAGCTTTTAAAAAAGCAAAAGAAGATGAGAAATCACCACTTGGTAAGAGTATAATAGGCACAATTTTAGAAAATGCCGATATAGCTGAGACAACTGGCATTCCATTGTGTCAAGATACAGGAATGAGTGTTGTGTTTGTTGAAATTGGACAAAATGTAAGAATAGAAGGTGGTTATATAGAAGATGCCATAAATGAGGGCGTTGCCAAGGGATATACAGAAAATTATCTTAGAAAATCAGTTGTAAATGATCCAATTTATGAGCGTAAAAATACTAAAAACAATACTCCTGCAGTAATACACACAAGAATTGTAAAGGGTGATGTTTTTAAAGTAAGGCTTGCACCAAAAGGCTTTGGAAGTGAAAATAAAAGTATACTAAAGATGTTGGTTCCAGCTGATGGACTTGAGGGAGTTAAAAAGGTATTTTTAGAAGCTGTTGAGCTTGCTGGACCAAATGCCTGTCCTCCTTTGGTAATTGGTGTTGGAGTTGGTGGCACTATGGAAAAGGCAGCTTTAATGGCAAAATACGCAGCCGCAAGAGATGTGGATAGCAAAAATGAAGATCCAAGATATGCAAAGCTTGAAGATGAGCTTTTAGAGTTAGCCAACAAAACAGGCGTTGGACCGCAAGGGCTTGGCGGAACCAAAACAGCTGTTAAAGTAAATGTAGAGTGGTATCCAACCCACATAGCAGGACTTCCAGTAGCTATTAATATAAATTGTCACGCTGCAAGACATGCTGATTTTGAACTTTAAGGAGATAAAATGTCAGATGCTAAAAAAATAACTTCACCTCTAACTAAAGATGTCGTAAAAACTTTAAAAGCCGGAGATATGGTTTTGATAACTGGTACTATAATAGCAGCAAGAGATGCGGCACATAAAGCTTTAACCGAGGCTTTGAAAAATGGAGAAAAATTACCTGTAAATCTTAAAAATCAAACCATTTATTATGTAGGGCCATCTCCAGCACGCCCAGGAGATGCTATAGGATCAGCTGGTCCAACAACAAGTGGTAGAATGGATAAATACACTCCAACAATACTTGATCTTGGTGTAAATGCCATGATAGGAAAGGGCTATAGGAGCAAAGAAGTAGTCGAAAGTATGAAAAAAAATTGTGTTGTTTATATGGTAGCAATTGGTGGCACTGGAGCGTTGATAAGCAAAAGTATTAAAAAATATGAAGTTTTAGCCTATGAAGATTTAGGTCCTGAAGCTATTGCAAGACTTGAAGTTGTTGATTTTCCAGCAATTGTTGCAATAGACTGTGAAGGAAATGACTTTTACAAAGCAGGTCAAGCACCATATAAGAAAATTTAAATCAAATTTGGGTCAAATTGGCCCAAATTTTATAGCTTTATTCAAAATTTTAAAACTGCGTTTATTTTTACTTTAAGCATTATCATTATATAAAAAAATTAAATTTAAAAAGGTCAGAACTTGACAAATTTATAGATTAGAATTACTTAAATTCTTTAAAAGGAGAAAAGATGAATAATTCTAGTATGATCGACAGTAAAGTTTTTGGCGTGCTTTTTTCAAGCGAGGCGATGAAAAAGGTTTTTAGCGATGAAAATAGAGTTCAAAAGTGGCTTGACACAGAGGCAGCACTTGCAAGAGCTCAGGCAAAACTTGGTATAATAAAGCCACGTCGTGCTGAGCAAATCACCAAATTTGCAGATGCAAAACTTCTAAATATAGATGCAATTGGTGAGAATTATAAAAGCTCAATAACAATTGTTCCATTACTAAAAGAGTTTAAAAAAGTTTTTGATGATGACAGTGGAGAGTTTGTTCATTGGGGTGCTACAAGTCAAGATATCATGGATAATGGCCTAGTGCTACAAATCAAAGAAGCTATTGAAATTTTAGAAAAACTTCTAACAAAAACTTATGAAGATGCCTTAAATTTGGCTAAAAAATACAAAAACACAGTAATGGCAGGAAGAACGCATGTTATCCACGCACTCCCTATAACATTTGGCTTTAAAGTTGCGATGTGGGCACAAGAAATCAGGCGAAATTTAGACAGACTCAAAGAGGCAAAACCACGAGTTTTAACAGGCCAGTTAAGTGGTGCGGTTGGCACAATGGCTAGCCAAGAGGGTAAGGGCTTAGAAATGCAAAGGCTTATGATGGAAGATCTTGGTCTTAATGTGCCTGTTATTTCGTGGCATCCAAGCAGAGATAATATGGCTGAATATGTTAGTGTTCTAGCACTAATTGCAGGGACAATCGGGCGAATTTCAAAAGAGATTTTAAGTCTTCAAAGAACTGAAATTTGCGAAGTTGAGGAGCCATTTTTTATGGGAAAAGTTGGAAGTTCGACAATGCCTCATAAAAGAAATCCACAAGTTTGCGAAAATATCATCGCTCTTGCAAGAATTGTTCGCTATCAAGCACCTTTAATGGTCGAGGCGATGTGGTGCGAAAATGAAAGAGATTGGGGTTGTGAGTTAAATGAATGGGACGCCATTCCAAAGGCATCAATCCACCTTGCATCCGCACTTGAAAAGCAAAATGATGTGCTTGAAAACTTAATTGTCTATCCTGAAAATATGAAAGAAAATTTAAACAAGCTTAAAGGTGCGATGTTAAGTGAGGCGGTTATGCTTCATTTAGGTGAGAAAATCGGCAGAATGCACGCACACGAAATCGTTTATGAAGCTTGCATGAAAGCTTTCAAAGATAAGACAGAGGTCATTGATACTTTGCTTGAAAAAGAGGCTGTTAAAGAAAATTTTACTAGAAAAGAGCTTGAAGACATTATGAAACCTGAACTCTATACAGGGCTAAGTGTTGAGTTTGTAGATAGAGTTTTAGATGATAGTAAAAGCTTTTTTAATTAAACTGTTTAAATTTAGCAAAAGGAGGAAATTTTGGTAAATTATAAAAAACTTATTACCCTCTTTGTTGTTGGGCTTGTAATTTGGTTTATTCCACATAGCGATGCACTTAGCAAGGAAGCATGGCAACTTTTTGCTATTGTAGTCGCTACTATTTTGGGGCTTATTTTACAACCCCTTCCTATCGGTGCGGTTGCATTTATTGGCGTTGCAGCTGCTATGCTTACAAATACTCTCTCTGCAAAAGAAGCACTGACTGGCTTTGGAAGTGGAACTATTTGGTTGATAGTGAGTGCCTTTATGATTGCAAGGGGTTTCATAAAAACAGGACTTGGTAGAAGAATCGCATATAAAATCATTTCTATTTTAGGCGATAGCACTTTAAGGCTTGGATATTCTATAGTTATAAGTGATGCGATAATTTCACCCGCTATGCCAAGTAGCGGCGCTAGAGCTGGTGGCGTTCTTTTTCCAATAGTAAAAAGTATTTCAAGTGCCTTAAACTCAGAACCTGACGATAGTAGGAGAAAAGCAGGGGCGTATTTTATGCAAACTTTATGGCAAGGCAATGCTATAACAAATGGTATGTTTCTAACATCAATGGCTGGAAACCCGCTAATTGCAACTTTGGCTTTATCTAGTTTTGGAGTACAAATTTCATGGGGTCTTTGGATAATGGGGTCAATCGTTCCTGCGCTTTGCTCACTTGCGGTAATTCCTTTGGTTTTATATATCATTTATCCACCAGAGATTAAAAAATATCCACAAGCAAAAGATATTGCCAAAAAAGAGCTTTTAAATTTGGGTAAAATGAAATTTGAAGAAAAAGCTATGCTTTGCGTGTTTATTGGGGCTTTAATTTTGTGGGCAACTGGTGGATTTACTGGTATTGGAGCGACAACGGTTGCAATGCTTGCAGTTGTTGCTTTGCTTTTAAGTGGTGTTTTATCGTGGGATGAAATTTTATCAGAAAAAGCTGCTTGGAATACATTAATTTGGATGGGTGGGCTTATTTCACTAGCTGGTGGATTAAACACTCTTGGATTTATCGGTTGGTTCGCAAATTCAGTAGCTACTTCATTTAGTGGAATTTCGTGGATTACAGCAACTGCTGTTTTGCTTCTTATTTATGTTTTTTCTCACTATTTTTTCGCTAGTCTTACAGCTCATATAACTGCTATGTATTCAGCATTTGGAGTTGTTGCTATAGCATGCGGGGCACCAGGTATGTTAATAGCTTTAGTTTTTGCATATGCGTCAAATTTAATGATGCCAATCACACATTATGGTGGTGCGCCAGCTCCGATAATCTTTGGGAGTGGCTATGTAACGCAAAAAGAGTGGTGGAAGCTTGGCTTTATTATAACTGTTATAAATTTGTTGATTTGGTCAATAATTGGTTCAATTTGGTGGAAATTTTTAGGACTATGGTAACAAAAACGACTAAAATTTTACTATTTTTGCAAGAAATTTCATTAGGGCGTGAGATAAATTTAAACTCTTACGCCCTAAATAATGGCCTTAGTGAGCGTACATTAAGGCGTTATGTTAGCGATATAAGAACAGTTTTTGGAAGTGATTTTATAGAAAAACTTGGAAACGGAAATTATGTTTGTAAAAATAAAGAATTTTACAAAGCTTTTATGATTCCATATCAAAAAGCAGATGATACTGAAAAATTAATCGAACTTCTACATACGATAAATCCTGGTTTTTCAGACTTTTTACCGCCTGAGCATAAAAAACTTGGGATTAAACTTGCAAGAGAACTTGGTGATATTTTTCTTATAAAAGGAAGTCCGCACGAAGAAAGTCCAAACCTAAAAATATTTTTAAGCGCTAAAAAAGCCGTTAAATTTAGAAGATATGTGAGTTTTAATTATGAAGGCGTTTGGTTTAGTGATGTTAAATTTTTAAAAATTATCTATTCAAAAGGCAATTGGCAAGTTGCAATGATTGATGAAAAAGAGTCTATAAACAGTGGATTTAGAGTAATTAGGGTAAATTTTATAGATGAGATAGTGCTAAGTGAAAAAACTTTTCATACCGATTTTGAAGCCTTGAAATTTATACAAAACTTTGAAACTTTTTGGGACGGATATAAAGTAAAGCCTTATTTGTGCGAGGTTTTTGTCAGCGATGAGGTTTTGAAATATTTTAAGAAAAAGAAATTTTTTCGGTCACAAAAAATTACTGAAAAAAGGGATATTAACGGCTTTACAAAAATTGAATTTATGATAACAAGCGATGAGATGATTTTAACGCTTGCAAGACGATTTTTTCCTAATTTTATTATAAGAACTCCCAAAAGTGCGAAAGTTAAATTTGATGAGATGATAAAAAAGTATTTAAAATTTTCAAAAATTTAATAATCCTTCACCAAAACTCATCACAATTTACAACTATCTATAAAAATTTAAAACATTTTCTCCCACTTTAATGAAACTTTAAGCTTTATGTTTGTATAATTTCATTTCCGTTTTACGAAAGACCTCTTAAACGAGTTGTTTAAACAGTTCTTTTTTATAAAA
>QWCD01000053.1_pt1 | contig 43046 bp, 36 predicted proteins | sample 1972461 | NCBI WGS metagenome assembly QWCD01 (sample SAMN09866717, study PRJNA288562) | Human vaginal metagenome isolate term4_vaginal, whole genome shotgun... | isolation source: vagina | host: Homo sapiens | place: USA: California | reverse complement strand
TTGTTTTATTAGGATAAGATCTGCTTTTATCCTTTTACCACGCCTATCTTTGATTTCTTTTATACCGCCATTTTCAAACTCTTTTAACCATCTATATATGTTTTTATCACTTATGCCAAAAAATTTTTTTGCCTTTTTTACAGAGTATTTTTTCGAATAAGCAATAACTTCTAATTTTTGATTTTCATTTAAGGTTTTTAGGTGGGAGAATTTGTTGCTGACACGCTCCTTAATTTTACTATTTATTAAATCACCACGATTTTCATTTACGCCATCATATCCAACCCCATTACTAGTGACACTCACTAAATCATCACAGCAACTTCCAACCACTCTCTCACGTACTACATCGATATTATTTACCAAATCATCAGAACTTGAAGTATTGCTTACATTGTGCATACTATGACAATTTGACGCATCATCATCGCAACTATTCACAAAGCCATCATCACTTTTAAAGTAATCACCACCCAAAATTTCATCTACACTTACTAAATTTAGCTTTTCATCCCATATTTTTATATCTGTGCTAATGATGTTTTTGCTAATGGCTTCTTTGATTTTTAAAGCACCTACCTTGAAAAGTAGGCGTTTGCCACCATAACCACGCTTTTTGGTGTTATTAAGCTCTATAAAAGGGTATTTTTTAGATTTGCGGTTGGCTGAAATTTGTAAAGCTCTACTACTAACATCAAAAATTTTACTAGCAGTAGAAGTTGTTAAAAAATACATTTTATAGTCTTTCTAAATCTTTTTGACTTTTTATGTATCCATATTTAATCAATAAATTTGTTATTTTTTTACTTTTTGCATAGCCATATAAAACTTGTTTAAAGGTATTAATTTTTATATTATTTTTTCTGCAAAAGTGTGTTAAAGTTCCCCAATCATTTCGTATTTTTTTACTAACTATTAGATTATTCATATTTTTTCCTTATTTTTATTTTGTTTTATACTACTTTTTAGTATTATTACAATCATTCAAAATAACTAAGTGGTATTATAGTGGGTTTTTTCCACAATGTCAATAAATTAGTGGGAATTTAACACAAAAAAGGTAAATTATGGATGCAAAAGATAGAATAAAAAAAGCCAGGCAATATTTAAATATAAACACACAACAATCACTAGCAGACAAGCTAGAAGTGGATAGAAGCAAGATTGCAGATATTGAAAGTGGTAGAACAAAAAATGTGCCAGTGGAAATTGCAACTAAGTTTGAGGAAATTTCCCACATAAACGGTTGGTGGTTGTTGACAGGTAAGGGAAAAATGACATATGATAATGCGAAATCAAAAGATAGCTATCATTTTGATGTTTTAAATGTTAAAGCCAGTGCAGGTTCTGGAATAACAACATATGATGTAGAGATAATAGATAAGTTTTTAATAGATAAAAAAGTGTTTAAAACGCCACAGAACGAAAAAACTACAAAATTTTTAAAAGTTGAAGGTGATAGCATGGAGCCCACCATCAAAGACGGAGACTATATAGCTATTGATGAAAATTGTATCGATAATATAGATGGAATTTATGCTTGTATAATTGGTGATGGAGTTAGAGTAAAAAGACTACAATTTAATCTCGATGGCACAATAAAAATAATAAGTGATAATAAAAAATACGATCCGCAAATATATGACCCAAAAAATAGTCAAATTTACTTTAAAATAATTGGGAGAAAAATTTTATCTATACAAAGATAAAAAATTAAATAAAATCATTTTATATCATTAGCGAACATTTTAAATATTTTGTTCGCTAATATGTTCGCTAATTGTCACTTAATACGTCACTTAATGTTCGCTAATCATATTTTAGCTTTTAATTCTTAAAATGTCACAACTTTTTAAAATAATAAATCTAAATCGCATTTAAACCATAAAACATTACTAATTTCTATTATGTTTAAAGTCCCCAAATCAATGCTTTAAATATTATTATGCCAAGATATACAAACAGTAGTATGAAAGTAGAGTTAGTATCCAATATGTAAAATTTTTGTAAAAATTGTCAAATTTATGTCAAGCTTAAAAATTCCTATTAAAATGAGAAAAACACCCAAAAAACTCCCTTAATATCGCACTCCTAAACACTTCACTATTTTTTCTCTTTTTCTCATTTCATACAACATTTTACAAATAGCTTGACAAATAAAAGCTAAAAAGATAAAATAAGATTTTATTTTAGTGTAATAACAATTACACAAACTTATAAAAAGGAAAACTAATATGAAAAAAAAGCTACTAATTATCATCTCTTGTTTGCTTTTAATAACAGGTTGTGATTCTAGCAAAAAACAAAACCAAGGAAAAGAAGCTATGAAAAGAACTCAAGGGCCTGTTCCAGTAGCTACTTTTACAGCTAATATGACAGATGAGCCAATCACATTAAGATATCCAGCAAGAATTGTAAGTGATCAAAGTGTTGATATTATTGCAAAAGTTCCTGGAACTTTGATAAAGCAATACTTTAATCCAGGTGATTTTGTAAAAAAAGGCGACATTTTATTTTTAATTGAGCCTGACAAATACGAAGCTGCCTATGAGGTTGCAAAAGCAAATTTGGCACTTTCAAAAGCAAATTTTGAAAGAGCAAGGCTTGATTATAATAGAGCTATAAAACTTAATAAAACAAAATCAATAAGCCAAAAAGAGCTAGATACTGCAGTTGCAAATTTTAAAAGTGCAGAAGCTTCTATAAAAAGCTCAGAAGCTTTGCTTAAAAATGCAGAAGTTGATCTAAACTATACAAAAGTAATAGCACCATTTGATGGTATTTTAAGCGATAAATATCAAGATGAAGGTGCTTATGTAGGACCTCAAAATCCAAATTTAATCCGCCTTACAAAGCTTAATCCTATTTATGCAAAATTTGCAATTGCTGATGTTGATGCACTTAGAATAAACTCAAAAACAAAAAACAATGAATGGGTACAAAAAGAAACTTTTACCAAATTTTATGTAAAAGATATGGAATTTGATGGAAAGACTATTTTTATAGATAAAGTTATAAATCAAAAAACAGGCTCGGTTGATGCAAAGGCTATATTTGATAACAATGACTCAAAACTTTTACCAGGAAGTTTTGGAACTGTTGCTATGAGTGGACTTTATCAAAAAGATGGTTTTAAAATACCTCAAATTGCAGTTCAACAAGATGCAACAAATACTTTTGTATATGTTATAGAAAAAAATGCAACTACAAAAAAAATAGTTGATATAGTTTTTCAAACAAGTGAATTTGCTATTATTTCAAAAGGACTTACAAATGGTGATAAAATTATAATTGATAATTTTATGAAAATAGCTCCTGGAGTTCCCGTAAAAGAAATAGAGGTTAAATAATGTTTTCAAAATTTTTTATCCATAGACCAGTTTTTGCATCTGTAATTTCTATAATTATAGTAATTGCTGGAATAATTTCTATGAGAGTTTTACCAGTTGAAGAGTACCCTCAACTAACTCCTCCAAGAATTGTAGTTAAGGCAATTTATAGTGGTGCAGATGCCCAAACTATTGCAGATACTGTTGCAGCTCCACTTGAAGAGGCAATTAACGGTGTTGAAAATATGATTTATATGCAATCAACTTCAAGCTCATCAGGCGAAATGTCATTAAGTGTTTATTTTGATGTAGGAACTGATCCACAAGAAGCATTGGTAAATGTTAATAACCGAATTAGAATCGCTCAAGCTTCTCTTCCTGAAGAAGTTCAAAGAATAGGTGTAAATGCATCTGAGATGAATCCTAATATTTTAGAAGTCGTGCAATTTTATGATCCAACAGGCAAAACTGATATAGTTAAGTTAAATAACTATATAAACATAAATGTCGTTGATGAAATAAAAAGAGTTCCTGGAGTTGGAAATGCCGTCTTAATAGGAAGTAAAAACTACTCTATGAGAATTTGGATAAAGCCTGATTTACTTCAAGAATATAAAATAACAATACCTGAAGTAATCACATCTATTAGAGAGCAAAACAGCCAGTATGCAACAGGTAAAATTGGACAACAACCAATGACTACCAATAACCCATATGTTTATACTATAAAGCCAGATGGTCGTCTAAAGTCAGTTAAAGAATTTGAAAATATAATTTTAAGAAGCAATGAAATAGGCTCTTCTTTAAAGCTTAAAGATGTAGCTGAAATTTCGCTTGGAGCGGAAAATTATGCTTTTGAAGGATTTATGAAAAAATATCCCGGAGCTCCTGTTTTGATATTTACCCAAAGCAATGCAAATGCTCTTGAAGTAGCAACTGCAGTCAATGAAAAACTAAAAGAGCTATCTAAGTCTTTTCCAGGAGGACTTACTTATAAAGTTCCTTACGATACCACAACTTTTGTCCAAATCACAATAAAAGAGGTGGTAAAAACATTTATAGAAGCTATGGCTTTAGTTTTTATAGTAATGTATCTATTTTTAGGAAACATAAGGGCTACAATCATTCCTATGCTTGCAGTTCCAGTATCTATTATAGGGTCTTTTGCTGGACTTTTAATAATGGGGTTTTCTATTAATATGATTACACTTTTTGCGATGATTTTAGCAATTGGTATAGTTGTGGATGATGCAATTATCGTTATAGAAAATGTTGAAAGAATTTTAGAAGAAGAGCCAAATTTATCAGTCATTGAAGCAACCGATAAAGCAATGAGTGAAATTGTTGCACCAATTATTTCCATTGTTTTAGTTTTAAGCTCTGTTTTTATACCAGTTGCTTTTATGGAGGGATTTGTTGGAGTTATACAAAAACAATTTGCCTTAACCATGGTTGTCGCAGTCGCAATATCTGGATTTTGTGCTTTGACCTTAACTCCTGCACTTTGTGCATTGATGTTAAAAAAAGAAAGAGGCAAGCAGTTTTGGTTCGTAAGAAAATTTAATGAATTTTTTAATCTAAGCACAAGAATTTACTCAGCTGGAGTTCAAAAAGTACTAAAGCATATAATTCCATCTTTAATAATTGTAGCAATTATGATATTTGCAATTACAAGTTTATTTAAAATAGTTCCAAGTGGCCTTGTTCCAAATGAAGATAAAGGAAGCTTAATAGTCATGAACACATTACCATCGGCTTCTTCAATCGCAAGAACAATAGACCATGGTCACTTACTTGGAAATTCAGTAGAACAAGATAAAAATGTTGATTTATATGCGCTTATGGCAGGATATGATTTAGTATCAGGCTCTTTAAGAGAAAATGCATCTGTTATGTTTATCAAACTCGCTCATTGGAATGAAAGAAAAGATCTTAGCCAGTCATCATTTGCACTTGCTGGAAAATACAACAAAATGTTTTCACAAAATAGAGATGGGGTAAGTTTTGTTGTAAATCCACCGCCAATTACAGGTCTTTCAATGACAGGTGGATTTGAACTTTTTGCACAAACAACTACTGGAAAAACATATGCACAAATGCAAGAAGACATGAAAAAAGTTATTGCTGCTGCAAACAAACGAGGAGATCTGTTTTTAGTAAGAACTAGTCTTGATACAAATTTCCCACAATATAATTTAACATTAGACAAAGATAAGATTAAAGCATATGGAGTAAGCATAAATGAGTTATTTGCCACAATTAATTCAACCATAGGAAGTTATTATGTAAATGATTTTAATATGCTTGGAAAAACATTTAAAGTTAATATTAGAGCTAAATCCAATTTTAGAGACTCAGAAGCTGCATTTAGAAATATATTTGTAAAAAGCCATACAACAGGCGACATGATACCAGTAAATTCGCTTGCTAAACTTGAAAGGAGCCTTGGGCCTGATAATGTCGATAGATTTAACGCTTATCCAGCAGCCAAAGTTATGGGTGAACCAGCTCCTGGATATACCTCTGGTCAAGCAATAAAAGCTATTTCTGAAGTATTTAAAGAAGTTTTTCCTGATAATGATTATATTCTTGGGTGGTCAGGAACAGCATATCAAGAGGTTCATTCAGCTGGAACTGGAATGATAGCATTTATCTTTGGACTAATTTTTGTTTATCTAATTTTGGCTGCACAATACGAAAGATGGCTTATGCCAGTGGCAGTTTTAACTGCAGTTCCTTTTTCAGTATTTGGAGCTCTTCTTACAACATGGGCAAGAGGCTTAAGCAATGATATATATTTCCAAATAGGGCTTTTACTCTTAATTGGCCTTGGTGCAAAAAATGCTATTTTAATTATAGAATTTGCGATGGAAGCTCACGAAAAAGAAGGAAAAAATCTTTTTGAAGCAAGTATTCAAGCTGCAAAGCTTAGATTTAGACCAATTGTAATGACATCACTAGCATTTGCATTAGGAGTTTTACCAATGGTATTTAGCACAGGAGCTGGTGCAGCATCAAGACACTCTATTGGAACAGGTGTTGTAGGTGGAATGATAGCAGCCTCAACAATAGCAATTTTCTTTATTCCTATGTTTTATTATATGATTGAAAATTTTAATATTTGGCTAGGTAAAACTTTTGGCAAAGATGACAAGCAAAATAGAAAGGTAAAAAATGTTTAATAAAAAATTACTTCTTACTCCTTTGGTATTGTTTTGTTTAGCAGGGTGTTCTTTTAAGCCAGTTACTCCACTTAAAGACACAAGTTACACTTCAACTTACGATGAAGCAAATATAAATTCTTTTTGGTGGAAAGAGTTTAATGACCCTGTTTTAGACGATCTTATCGATAGTGCATTAAAGTATAATTCTGATTTAGCACTTGCTTTGAATAATATAGAAACAGCAAGAACAAATTTAGGACTTAGTAAAATAGAGTATTTGCCAAATGTAAATTACCAAGGAAAAGCCTCAAGAGGTGCTCCAAGTGGTGATTTAAACTCTTATGCTTCATATAGTGCAAGTGCTGTTTTAAACTACGAGCTTGATCTTTGGGGAAAAGTAAGAAATAGTGTAAAAGCTAAAAATTCCTTTTTTAAAGCCACAAAATATGACTATGAAACAGCAAGATTAAGCATCGCAAGCAATGTTGCAAATAGTTATTTTAAACTACTATTTTTAAAAGAGCAAGAAAGCGTTTTAAGAGATACATTAAAAAGCTATGAAGATACATTTAAATTTAGACAAAATCAATTTAGTGTTGGAGCAATAAGTTCAATCACGCTTTATCAGGCTAAAACTCAAGTTGATAGTGCTAAAGTAAAACTAACAAATGTTATAAATGAACTTTCAAATACAAACACAGCACTTGCTATTTTAACAGGCAAAAGTTATGATGATATTTTATATAAAGATATAATTACAGATAAAATTCATCAACCAATCCCACCAGAAGTTCCAAACGGAGTTCCTTCAGATTTATTATTAAGAAGAGCTGATGTTGCTGCAAGTTTAGAAAGACTAAAGGCAACAAACTTCTTAGTAGGCGTAGCAAGAGCTAATTATTTTCCAAGTTTTTCATTAACTGGAGTGTTTGGATACACAAGTATGGAATTTGATAGATTGTTTATAGAAAATGCCAATAGCTGGAGTGCTGGAGGATCTTTAGTTGGTCCGTTGCTTGATTTTGGAAGAAGTGCAAAAAGAGTTGAAATAGCAAATTTAGAACAAAATGCAAGTTTTATAAATTATGATAAAACTTTGAAAGAAGCCTTTGGAGAAGTTAGAAACGCCCTTGTTAACAGAGAAAACGCAATTTCAAAACAAACTGATATGGCAAATTTACTAAACTCACAAGAAAAACTTTATAACATTGCAAATGAAAGATTTAAAACTGGCTATAGTGATAACTTAGAATTGCTAGATGCCCAAAGAGGCTATTTATCAGCCAGACTCGAATATGCAGCTTCAAATTTAGAAGTTTCAAATAGCGTTGTTGAAGTATTTAAGGCTTTAGGTGGCGGGTTTAAAGTTGAAGATAACAAAACAAAGCAGATGCTTGAATCAAATGCAACTATTATTCCAACCTCATCAATAAATCCATTTAAAAATTTGAAATAATTATACTTAACCAAGCTTTTTAACTTGGTTAAATTTTGTATTTTTTATGATTATTTCTTAAAATAATATAAAATAATCTTTCCTAATTTTATCAATATCAATACGCTTTCTATCTAAAAAATAAGTTTTAATTTCATCATAAGTTTTTTTATCAAAATAATAAATAAGATAATATCTTTGAGCTAGTATTCTCCCATCTGTTATATAGCCTTTTGGAACTATGGGTTCAGCGACGCAAATTGTATTAAAAAATTTAAAATCTCTTAAATTTTTACCAAAAATTATTTGGGCAATGACTTTAAAAAACAATATATAAAAACACAAAAATATCAAAGTTATAGCACCAGCTGTAAAATCCAATATAAAAAGAAATGAAAACGGTAAGATACAAGCAATATTTTCAAAAATATTCTTTTTAGTGATGTAATATGACCAAATCGGCTTAACTATCAAATTTTTTATATTTAAATTATCAACACAAGATTTAGGTTTCCCATTTTCATAAAAATAGATAAAATTTTGTTTAAAATATACTTGATGATTGATTTTTATAATATTTTTATAAAATAAAATGATTCCAAAAATAATAAGTATAAAAACAAATACAATCATAAATAAAATAAATACTTGATTTTTTCTATCAGAAGTTTGATAATATGGCTCATTTAAGGGGTCATTATAAAGAATAAAATAAGTAATAGGAGTTAATAATAACGGAATATAATGTAAATACCCAACAAAAAATCTCTCATAGCTTTTTATAATAAGTGGCTCTTTATCATAATCTCTTTTATTTGAATTTGTTTTATTGTTTGAAATTTGAGAACCTTTTAAATCACCTTTTAAAGCATTTAAATTTGTCTTATTTTTAAAATATTGCTTAATTCTTTGGTATTTTTCATCCAAATTTAATCCTTTAATTTATACTTTATCTATTTTACTATTTTATATCTTAAAATATTTCTTAAATTTAATTTAAAAAATTTCCTATATTTTTGCTGAATTTAAAAAAACAAATTAAAATTTAATTTATCTTGACATTTATAAAAAAATCTTGTATAATTCATCTTTACTTTTAAGTTACGGGGCGTAGCGCAGTCTGGTAGCGCATCTGGTTTGGGACCAGAGGGCCGAAGGTTCGAATCCTTTCGCCCCGACCATTTACAGATGGTGAGTGTAGCTCAGTTGGTTAGAGCATCAGATTGTGGTCCTGAGGGTCGTGGGTTCGATTCCCATCACTCACCCCATTTAAAGAATGTTTGTTGCGTTCGTAGCTCAACTGGATAGAGCAACAGACTTCGGATCTGTAGGTTGAAGGTTCGAGTCCTTTCGAGCGTACCATTGTTAATAATATTTTATGCGTCCTTAGCTCAGCTGGATAGAGCAACGCCCTTCTAAGGCGTAGGCCAAAGGTTCGAATCCTTTAGGGCGTACCATTTATAGCTAGTGCGGATGTGGTGAAATTGGCAGACACGCCAGACTTAGGATCTGGTGCCTCACGGCGTGAAGGTTCAAGTCCTTTCATCCGCACCATTAAGCTACTTTTATACTTTACTTTTTTTATCTTTATAAAATTAACAAAATCATAAATTTTAGTCTTAATTGATGTAAAAAATTCTTGCTCAACTTTAATAATTAAAATTTTATTTTTATATAAAATTAAAATTTAAAGTGATAAAATATATCAAATTTTCAAAAAAGGAGAGAAAAATGGATATAGTAACTCGTTTTATAAACTACACTAAAATAAACACTACAACAAACAGAAAAAACGGAAGTCTTGGCATAATGCCTTCAAATCCAAATGAAACCAAGCTTGCTAAACTACTTGAAAATGAGTTAAAAGAACTAGGTCTAACAAATATAAAAAGAAGAGATAATGCCATTACAACTGCCGTACTTCCCTCAAATTCATCTAAAAAATTACCTAAAATAGCATTTTTTGCACATCTTGATACAAGTGCCGAGCAAACAAACGACACAAAAGCTCAAATCCACAAATTCAATGGTGGTGAAATTTGTCTAAATAAAGAACTTAATATCTATTTAAAAGATGAAAGTTTAAAAAACTACATAGGTGATGAAATGATAACAACTGATGGAACAAGCTTGCTTGGAGCTGATGATAAAGCTGCAATTGCTTCTATTATGAATGCAGTGAAGTATTTCGTTGATAATCCAAAAATAGAGCATGGCGATGTTACAGTATGTTTTGTGCCAGATGAGGAGCAAGGATTGCTTGGTGCAAAAGCCTTAGATATAAATGAAATCGATGCAGATTTTGGGTATTGTTTGGATTGCTGCGAAATTGGAGAGCTTATCTATGAAAACTGGAATGCAGGAAATGCAGAAGTTACATTTAATGGGGTTTCAGCTCACCCTATGAATGCAAAGGGAAATTTAATAAACTCACTTTTACTAGCACATAAATTTATCTCAATGCTTCCAAGCGGTGAAGCACCAGAATACACAGAAAATAAAGAGGGATATTTTTGGGTAAAAGAGTTAAGTGGAAATAGTGCTAAAACTATTTTAAAGCTTGATATTAGAGAATTTGATGAAAAAAAATACCATGAAAGAATAGAATTTTTAAATGAGCTTACAAATTCTTTAAAAAAACTTTGGGGCGATGAGAGAATATCGATAAAACTTACAGATAGATATAAGAATGTTTTTAACTACTTAAAAAATGAAGATGCAACTCCCATAAAACTTGCTAAAAAAGCATTTAAAAACTTAAATATTACTCCGAAAATAAAACCGATGAGAGGTGGATATGATGGCTCAGTAATATCAGAAAAAGGAATTCCATGCCCTAACTTATTCACAGGAGCACATAATTTTCACTCAATTTATGAGTTTTTGCCAGTTAGTTCACTAAGAGCTTCGAGCAATACAGTAATTGAAATAATCAAACTCGCTGCTAATTTAGAAAAATAACTAAAAAATTTAAGGCTAAAATATTATTAAACTTAGCCTTAAAAAAACCATTTTAAATTCATTAGATTTAAAGAGCAAAGTCTTAGAAAATCTAAGACTTTTTAAATTTTATAAGACGAAAAACGCTATCGCACAAACTGATAAAAACATTCCAAGAGCTGTTCTTTTAGCTATTTCTATAGGATTTACTCCAGCAAGTCCTGCACAAACTATGCAAGCTCCTGCTATTGGGGAAGCACTTCTTCCAAGAGCACCTGAAATAGCAGCTGCCATACCAAGCTTATCTTGTGCAAAACCTAAATCATTTGCATGTATTGTTACTGCTTGATTAAAAGCAAATGCTGCTGCATCGCCTGAGCCGGTTACAACACCCATTATAAATGGCACGAAAGTTCCACCAAATTTAACAAAACTTTGGTCATTTTTAAGCCAACTTATAACAAAATCAATTGCTCCACAAGCAGAAAGTCCTGCAACAAACACTCCTGCTGCTATGATAATACCGATAATATTTGCATACGCACTTCCCATTCCATTAAAAAATTCTTTTGTAATTTTTTCAGGATTTGTAAAAGTTACAATTATAGTTATAACAGCTCCTAAAATCATCGCTTCTGCAACACCCATTTTTGTCCAAGTTAAAAATGAAATTTTATTTAAACTAGTTCCTCCAATTATCAAAATAACAAGTGGAACAATTGGCATTAATGCATGAAGTGGATTTATTTTTTCACTATTTTCAGATGTGTTTTTAGAATTTGTTGCATCTAAAAGATAGTTTTTTCCTTTTGAGTAGTCCTTTAAGATTAGCGCCATAATAGAAATCATAATTAAAACTATAACTAAAGAAATAACAGCACTTTGAAACTGTACCTTTATAACATCTTGAACTGTATAAAGTGGATTTGTCGCTTTTACCATATCTGTTATAAATATATTGTGGGCTGAACCTGGGCTTAAAACACCTCCAAAAGTTCCAGCAAAAACAGCTGCTCCAGCCATCGCTGGTCTAACTCCTGAAGCCATTAAAAGTGGTATCAATGTCGCTCCAACAGCAGCCGAACATCCAGCAGCTGATGGAATAGCTATATTTATAAGATAAGTTAAAAACATAGTAAATGGAATTAGCAAAAAGCCAATGTTTTTCATAGGAAGAGTCAAAGCATTAACAAGTTGCTTATCACATTTTGTATATTTCATAACAAATGCAAAACCCATTGAAGCACAAATTGCTTTTATAAGTCCTGCTTTTGTCATATACTCAGTAAATGCACCAAATGCATTCATCGGCTTTAAGCAAAGTAAGCACAAAATTAGCCCAACGCCTATTAAAACAGTTTTAGTTTCTTTTTTCATAACCAAAAGCACAACAACAGCAATAATGCCAAGAAGTGCTAAAATAAGCCTTAAGGTATCCATAGTATTCCTTTAATTTGAAATTTTTGTGACTGAATTTTAGCAAATTTTAAATTTTATTTAAATAAAATTTAAAATCTTTTAAGTACAAAATTACTTTTATTATCATAAATAAAAGTAATTTTTTTAATAACTGTAAATTTATACATGTAGCATCTGTAGTATTAAGATATTCTTTTATATTAGTTTTTTACTATTTTGGTAAATTTTACCTAAATGGTTTATGTAAAACATTAATAAGACTGAACTGTTGCTTGGTCTTATTAGGTTTATTTTAGTTTTTATCCAACAAAAAAATCTTTTGCTTTATCTTTGCTTTCAAAAGCTTTTACACTAAATTCATCACCACCAACTATCATCTTATAGTTTTTTAAAATATCTGCTTTTGAATAAGTTAATGTAAATCTTGCTGCTAAAATTTTATCGTCCAAACAGGCATTTTTACTTATTAAAACATACGCTCCAACTACTCCACTTGGCAAATTTATCGCGATAAATTTATCGTTTTGTATGTTTTTTAGTTTTAAATTATCATTTTCATCTTTACCAATTATTAGCTTTGCTCCACCTTTTAGTCTTAAATGTCTTCCAAATTTTAAAATTTCACTATCTTTTGGCGTATCAAGGCCTTCATGATTTAGTGCGTCAGTTAGTTTTTTACTATAATTATCAAGCGTTAGCAAGCATCCTCCAGCTGGACTTTCAAAATCATCAAAACCAAACTCTTTAGCTAAATTTAACTGAGTATGACGCCCACGACCGCTAATACTAAGAAGTTTTTCTCTATCAACCCAGCCATTTATTTCAGGCGTTGTTGGCTTTAAAAGCTTAGCACAAAGTGGTCTTAAAATAAGTAAATCTTCATCGCCTGATAAACTTAAAACTTGATTTAAGGCTTCTTTTCTTTGGCTCATCGGACGCTGTCCTAAAACTTCGCCTGTGATTAAAAAGCTGGCTTCTTGACTTTTAAGCATACTTAAAGCAGTTTTAAACATATAAGCGTGGCAGTCAATACAGGGATTAAAGTGTTTTCCATATCCATATTTTGGATTTAAAAGTACATTTTGAAGATATTTATCTCTTATATCAACGATTTTAAAATCAGCACCTGCCATATTAGCCCTTTTTTTTAAAAGCTCGCTTTTATCTTCCTTGCCGCCAAATCCTATATCCATATAAATTGCCGTTACTTTAATGCCTTGCAAGGTTATAAGTTTTATAGCAATCATGCTATCAAGTCCGCCACTAAAAAGTGCTAATGCTTTCATTTTACTCCTTTAAGCTTTATTATTCTTCTTTGTATTTGTTTGATTTCTTCTTGTTTATTTTCCAAATCACTATTTTTCAATTTTTTTAACATATTTTCATAAGTATTTATAATTAAAATTTTATAAGCTTCAGAAAGCTCATCAATGCTTTTAAACTCATCGATGCTTATATCAATGCTTATTTCCCTTAGCATTATCTCATCTTCTGGGGTTTTTTGAGTATGTAATAAGGCCTTAAATTCATCTTCATGAGTTTGAAATTTAGCATCCAAAAACATATCTTTGCATTTATTGAAAAACTCCTTATTCAAATAAAGGGTTTTTATAATCTGAAGCTCCAAATAGTCCTTTTTTTTCTCAAATTTAGCAAAATTTTGAATACTTTTTATACTATTTTTACCAGAATTTGAAAGCGAAAAACTATCTATAGATATTCCTAAAATCATACTTACTAAACTTTTATAGCTATCAGCAACTATTGGATTTAATGTTTTTGTAAAATTAACTATTTCGTCTAATGCAAGTTGTTTTTGAACTGGTCTTTGAAGCTCAAATTTATTTGCAATTTGACGAATTACAAACTCACCAGCTTCTGTTTTTAAGTTTAAAATTTTATCTAATTCTTTTAAATTTCCAGCTTGAACCAAATCTGCTGGATCAGCACCCTTTGGGATTACAACGACATTTGTATCAAAATCGTTTTGAAGTAAAAGTTTTGAGCTTTTAAAAGCTGCATTTATACCAGCACTATCACCGTCAAAACAAAGAGTTATTTTTGCATTACTTCTTCTTAAAAATGGCAGATGTTTTGGAGTTAGAGCTGTTCCTAAAACTGCCACCGCATTTTTATGACCAGCTTTATGAAGCATTATGGTATCCATATAACCCTCAGTTATAATTATCTCTTTTAGCTTGTAAATTTCATCTTTTGCCTTATCGTAAGCATAAAAAATTTGAGATTTATCAAACACAGAGCTTTGTGGGCTATTTACATATTTTGCTGGATGATTTGTAATAGTTCGTCCTCCAAAACCGACAATTTTTCCTGCATGATTATTTATAGTAAAAATTATCCTATCTATAAAACTTGCATATAAATTTCCACCCTCGCCCACTTTTACAATACCCAAGTTTATAGCATCTTTTGGATCTATTTTTTCATTTGAAAGCAAATTTAATGTATTTTGCGAATTTGGAGCATAACCTAGTTCAAATTTAGCAATCAATTTATCATTAAAACCTCGACTATAAAGATAGTTTATGGCAGCTTTGTTTTGATATAAAAGACTTTGATAGTAAGCTTTTACAATACTTAAAGCCTCTTTATCAATCTTTTTAAAATTACTTTTTTCATCTGTATATTCAAGTGTAAAATTTTGCATAGAAGCTAGTTTCTCAACAGCTTCTGGGAAATTTAGTTTTTCATATTCTTGTATGAAATTTATAGCATCTCCCCCAGCTTTGCAAGCAAAACAGTGATACATATTACGCTCTGGACTTACATTCATGCTTGGATTTTTATCATCATGAAATGGGCAAATTCCTACGAAATTTCGCCCACTTCTTTTTAAATTTACATATCTTGAAACAACATCTACGATATCAGTTTGTTCAATAAGTCTTTGGATGCTTTCGGATTTTATCATAAGGTAGATTATACAAAAACTTTGTTATAATTAGGCTAAATTTTTTTAAAGAGGTTTTTTGGAAAGTTTTTTTATAGATTACAGAGATCCTATTTTTGGACTTATTATCCTGATTGCGGTTGCTTTTGTAGTGGCATTTTCAAGTTATGTTTGGGCGATTTTTTCTAAAAAAGATGAAGAGACAAAACTTAAAAATTTCATTAGCAAATTTGAAGATTCAAACTCACTTAGCCAAAAACATATTGATCTTTTAAAATCTATTAATCTTGATATTGATACCTTCAGTGCTTTAGGGCTTGTCTTTACCAAAACAGGAGATTTTTCAAGAGCTATAAACATCTATTTAATAGCACTTGAACAAGCAAAAACAAAAGCTCAAAAAAACTTTATTTTATTAAATTTAGCAAAAGCATACTTTGAGGCAGGATTTTTAAAAAAAGCTGAAAATGTCTTTTTGCAAATTTTAAAATTTAATCCAAGAAATGAAGAAGCTTTGCGTCTTTTAAGTGTAATCTATGAAAAACTAAAAATGTATAATGAAGAGCTTGATGCACTTGATGCTTTAAAAGAACAAGGTGTTGATGTGGATGAAAACTTAGCTCTTATAAAAGCTCAAATTATCGCAAACGACAATAGCCTTAAATTTGACAAAAAAATAAAAGAAATCTCAAAAATAGAGTTTGATTTTACAAAGCGTTTTATACTTGAGCTTTTTATTAAAACAAACGAACCGCTTTCTAAAATCAAAAAATTTCCACCTTTAAAAAATGTAGTTGACATAATATGGTTTTTAAACGAACCTGTAAATTTAAAAGATGATGAATATAAAGCTTTATTTTACGCCAAAGCTTTGAGTAATGAGTATAAACAAAGTTCATTTTTTGAGATAAATGCCATCTCAGCGATGCGAAACTCAGGCTTTTTTGAAGCGGATTTAAGTTTTAAATTTATGTGCAGTAAGTGTAAAAACTCATTTCCATCATTTTTTTATAGATGCCCTGTTTGCTATACCTTAAACAGTATTCAAATTCTACCAAAAATTGTAAGAAAAGATAATGAAGCAAATCTTACTTTTTAGCGATGGGTCTTGTCTTGGAAATCCTGGAATTGGTGGCTGGGCATATATATTAAGGTATAAAAACCATGAAAAAAAAGAATTTGGAGCAAATGAGCTTACTACAAATAACCAAATGGAACTAACAGCAGTTTTAAAAGCATTAAAATCACTAAAAGAGCCTTGTAAAATCGAGCTTTTTACTGATAGTAGCTATGTTGCAAACTCGATAAATTTATGGCTTGATGGCTGGGTTAAAAAAAATTTTAAAAATGTTAAAAATGTTGAGCTATGGAAAGAGTATTTATCTCTTTCAAAACCTCATCAAATAACGGCATTTTGGGTAAAAGCTCATGCTGGACATAAAGAAAATGAAGAGTGTGATGATATGGCAAGAAATGCAGCACTAAAACTAAAAGAACAACTAAAAAATGGATAAAAAATGCTAGAAAAATTACAAAAAAAATTAAATTATAATTTTCAAGATTTAGACCTTTTGCAAAGAGCCCTTACTCACAAAAGTTCAAATAAACCTTATAGCAATGAAAGGTTAGAGTATCTAGGTGATGCAGTTATGGATCTTGTAGTTGCAAAATATCTTTTTGAAAAATTTAAAAATACGCCCGAGGGTGATTTATCAAAACTAAGAGCTGCTTTAGTAAATGAAACAAGCTTTGCAAAACTGGCAAAAGCTTTAAATTTAGGTGATTTTATAATAATCTCAAGTGCTGAAGAAAGAAATAATGGAAGAAATAAAAACTCGCTTTTATCTGATGCATTTGAAGCACTAATGGGAGCTGTTTTTTTAGAAATAGGTTTTGAAAAAACAAGTAAAATTGCTTTAAATTTGCTTGAAAAAGAGTATCATCACATAAGTCTTGAAGAGATTGTAAAAGACTATAAGACAAAGCTTCAAGAAATAACCCAGAGCATTTTAGGATTAATTCCTACTTATATACTACTTGATTCAAAAGGACCAGATCACAAAAAAGAGTTTAAAATAGGTGTTTTTTTAGGAGATGAAAAATATGGCGAAGCAGTAGGTAAAAGTAAAAAAGATGCCGAACAAAAAGCTGCTAAAATAGCTATTGAAACTCTACATAAAAAAGGAAGAGCTTGAATACTTTTGGAGTAAAACTTAGACTTACAACTTTTGGAGAAAGCCATGGCATAGCAATTGGCGGTATACTTGATGGTTTTCCTGCTGGAGTAAAAATAAATTTTGATTTTTTACAAAATGAGCTTGATAAAAGAAAACCTGGCTCAAAATTTGCTACCAAAAGAAAAGAAAGTGATAAAGTGGAAGTTTTGAGCGGAGTTTTTGAAGGGCTTAGCACGGGAACTCCAATTGGTTTTATTATAAAAAACGAAGATCAAAAAAGCAAAGACTATGGAAATTTAAAAGATATTTTTAGACCAGGACATGCAGACTATACATATTTTTACAAATACGGTATAAGAGATTATAGGGGTGGTGGTAGAAGTAGTGCAAGAGAAAGTGCGATAAGAGTTGCTGGTGGGGCATTTTGTCAAATGCTTTTAAATGAGTTTAAAATAAGCGTTGAAAGTGGAGTTTTTAGCGTTGGAGGGATAAATTTTAACGCCGATTTTAACGAGGAGTTTAAAAAAGGAAATTTAGACTTTGAATTTGCTAAAACTTCGGAAATTTTCTCACTTTTTAAAGGTTTTGATGAAGAGTTTAAATCTGAAATATTAAAAGCCAAAAACTCTCATAATAGTGTTGGAGCCTCAGTTATAACTATCATAAAAAACTCACCTATAGGACTTGGGGAAGTTTTATATGATAAATTCGATGCAAGATTAGCAGCTGCTATGATGGGGATAAATGCTGTAAAAGCTGTTGAAATTGGAAATGGAATAAAATCAGCCAAAATTTATGGCGATGAAAACAATGATGAAATTTCAAAAAATGGTTTTTTAACAAATAATTCAGGTGGAATTTTGGGTGGCATTACAAACGGCGATGATATTTTAATAAAATCATATTTTAAACCAACACCATCAATTTTTTTAGAACAAAATACTATAAATTTAAGTGGAGAAGATGAAATTTGTAAGCTCAAAGGAAGGCATGATCCTTGCGTTGGAACTAGAGGAAGTGTAGTTGCAACTGCTATGGCAAGGCTAGTTACGGCTGATATGTTACTATTAAACACAAGTTCAAATTTACAAAATCTTAAAAAAATTTATGGCTAAATCTAAATTTAACACAACTAAATCACTAAATAAATAAAAAATAAATAAATATAAAATTTAATTTTATATTTTAAATTTATTTAAGATATTTCATATAAAAATTAAGATAAAATTACACATAAAGTTTTTATAAGAAGACAGTTTTTCTTATAACATAACTTTTTAAAAAAATAAAAGATAAAAACATGAAAAAGATTTTTTATATATCACCTAGTATCATATTTACTAGCTTTTTAAAGCCAAATAGCTGTATGTCTACAACTTATAAAAATATTACAAAACTAATAATCTATAAATTTTTAAATTTAAACAAAATAAAAATAATAATATTTAGATCATATTAAAGGAGATAAAATGGATCAAATTTCACAAAGAATAATGGATTTAAAAGATGAGATTGTAAAAACAAGAAGATATTTTCACTCTCACCCAGAAACTGGTTGGTTTACATTTTTTACAACAGCAGTAATTGCTGATAAAATGGCAAAAATGGGCTTTAATGTAAAACTTGGAAGAGAAGTTGTAGATCCTGATGCAAGGCAAGGTCTTGGCTCAAAAGAGGATTGCGAAAAATATCTAAAAAGAGCAAAAACTCTTTTAAATGAAGAACAAGCTAAATATTTAGACAAAATGGAAGATGGTCTAACTGGACTTGTTGCAGAAATTGACACTAAAAAACCTGGTAAACTTGTAGCATTTAGATTTGATATTGATGGTGTTGATGTAACTGAATGTAAAGAAGAAACTCACCGCCCTTTTAAAGATGGATTTAGAGCTGATATTGATGGCATAACTCACGCTTGTGGGCATGATGGACATATCACAATAGGACTTTTTACAGCAAAATTAATAAGCGAAAATCTAGATAAATTTCAAGGAAAATTTAGATTTATTTTCCAAACTGCAGAAGAGGGAACAAGAGGTGCTGTAGCAATGGAAAAAGCAGGAGTTGTAAAAGGTGTGGATTATTTGCTTGGCGGACACATCGGCTTTCAAGCAACTACAATGAAAGGTATAATTTGCAAAACTGACAAACTTCTTGCAACAACTAAATTTGATGTTACCTTAACTGGTAAATCAGCTCACGCAGCAGGAGCACCACAAGAGGGAAATAATGCACTTTTAGCGGCATCACAAATGGCACTTAATATGCACGGAATAACTAGAAATGCAAAAGGAGTAACTCGCATAAATGTAGGTGTTTTAAAAGCTGGAGAAGGAAGAAATGTAATCGCGCCAAATGCCTATCTTGCATGTGAAACAAGAGGTGAAACAACCGAACTTAATGAGTTTATGAAAAACGAATGTGATAAAATAATTAAAGGTGTTAGTGAAATTTATGGCGTAAAATACGAAGTAAAAGTCACAGGCGGAACAAGTGGTGGAGATAGTGATTATGAAGTTGCACAAATTTATGAAAACGCAGCTAAACAAAGTCCATTTATAGATAATGATAAAATAGAAAATGAGCTTAGCTTTGGAGCGTGTGAAGATTTTGCTCATTTTATGCACGCAGTTCAAAAACAAGGTGGAAAAAGCTCATATTTAATGGTAGGAACAACATTAAAAGCAGGTCACCATAATGCTAAATTTGACTTTGATGAAGACTCGCTTTTAGCTGGAATTGATGTTTTTGTAAGAAGTGCATATGCAATAAATAAAAACGAAAATAAATAAGGATTAAAAAAATGAAAGCTTTACTTTTAAGCGCATCAGGCTATAAAGATACAGGATATTTAAACCATTCAAAAGGTTGGATAAAAGAGTTTTTAGGCAAAGATTGGGATGAGGAAATTTTATTTATCCCATTTGCAGGAGTTACTCGAACAAATGATGAATATGAAAAAAGAGTTAGGGATGCATTAGAAAATCAAAACATAAAAAGCATTCACCGCTACAGCGATATGAAAAAAGCTATAAAAAATGCAAAGTCAATCTGCGTTGGTGGTGGAAATACATTTATGTTAATGGCAAAAATTTATGAATTTGACCTATTGGAAGAAATTCAAAATGCAGTAAAAAATGGAACAAAATATTTTGGCTGGAGTGCAGGAGCAAATATAGCTGGAAAAACTATGATGACAACAAATGATATGCCTATCATTATGCCAAAAAGCTTTAAAACATTAAATTTATTCCCATATCAAATAAATCCTCATTTTATAAGCGGCCAAATAAAAGGACATAATGGCGAAAGTAGAGAAACTAGGCTAAATGAGTTTTTAATAGCAAATCAAAACGAGATAATTTATGCTCTACCTGAGGGAACTGGTTTTTTAATAAATGGCAATGAGGCCGAACTTATAGGTCATTGCGACGCACTAAAATTTGAATACAAAAAAGATGTTGCCACTGTAAAACTTGGTGAAAAGATAAAAATTTAAGGATATTTTATGGAAGATTTAAGATTGATTCTCGCAATTGTTGGAATAATTGCAGTTGTTGTTTTGCTGATTAAGAAGGTAGAAACTAGAACTGCGTTAATTGGTGTTGGACTTATTTTATGTGTGCTTTGTTTTAAACCAATGGATGCATTTACCGCATTTACCGCATCTATGACAAAAGCTGGTCTAATAAAGGCGATTTGTGCCTCAATGGGTTTTGCTTTTGTTATGAAATTCACAAAATGCGATCAACATCTTGTAAATGCTCTTACAAAACCTCTTGGAAATATCGGTTTTTTCCTAATTCCAATGGTTACACTTTTAACCTATATGATAAATATAGCAATTCCATCAGCTGCTGGATGTTCAGCTGCCGTTGGAGCCACATTAATACCACTTTTAATGGCTTCAGGTGTCAGACCAGCGATGGCTGGAGCTGCTGTTTTTGCTGGAGTTTTTGGCTCGGTTTTGAGTCCTGGAAATGCCCACAATATCTTTGTTACAGAAATGGTTGTAAAAAGTGGTAACGCAGGATACACAGTTCAAGATGTTATAAAGGTTCAAATGCCAAGTGCGTTTGTAGCATTAGGAATAGTCTTAGTTTGCATAACACTAATGGCATTTGTTTTTAAAGACTATTCAAAAGGTAAAAACTATCTTATAGAAACTGGAATTGAAGAAAAGAATACAAAAGATATAAAAGTAAATTATTTATACGCCTTAATGCCCCTTGTTCCGCTTGTAATTTTAATAATTGGAGGAACTAGCCTAAACAAAGTTCCATTTTTAGCTTGGACAAAAATGGGAGTAGCAGAAGCGATGCTTATAGGTGGGGTTTTATCAATTTTTGTCACCATGACAAATCCACAAACTATCGTAAAAGAATTTTTTAATGGAATGGGAAGTGCTTATGCAAATGTTATAGGCATTATTATTGCGGCTGGAGTTTTTGTAGCTGGTCTTACAGCTTGTGGGGCAATTGATTTTATAATCGAACTTTTAAAAAGTGAACAAAATTATGTAAAATTTGGCGGAACCTTTATACCTTACCTTATGGGAATTATAACAGGTTCTGGTGATGCGGCAACTTTTGCGTTTAATGAGGCAATTACTTCTCAAGCAATTCAGCTTGGCTTTGAGCAAGACAAACTTGGTATGGCAGCATCAATTGCTGGAGCACTTGGTAGAGGAAGTTCACCAATTGCAGGAGCTTGTATAGTTTGTGCGGGTTTAGCTCTAGCAAATCCAGTTGAACTTGCCAAAAGAACAGCTCTTGGAATGTTTATATCAATAGTTGTAATTGCATTTTTCATTTTATAGTTAAACTATTTGTTAAGTATTAAATGATAAAATCTATTATATTTAAAAAATAAGGAGAAAAAATGAAAAAAATTATTTTAGCAAGCATTGTAGCTTCGACCATGCTTTTTGCAAACGAACATCATCATGATAACGATGCAAATATGATAAATGAGTTTAATCCAAAAAGTGTCGAGCATATTGTTGTTGAGATGAATATGCTTGATGAAAACGGAGATAAAAAAGTTGGTGAAGTTGTAGCTATAAATACAAACTACGGAGTTGCACTATTTCCAAATATGAGTGGCTTAGGAGAAGGTGGCATGCATGGATTTCATATTCATGTAAATGCTGATTGTGGTGCAACAGATAAAGGTCTTGGCATGAAAGCTGGTGGTCACTGGGATCCAAACGATACAAAAAAACACTCATTTGCATGGGATGATAGTGGTCACAAGGGTGATTTACCAGCTCTTTATGTTGACAAAAATGGAGTTGCAAATTACCCAGTTTTAGCTCCAAAAATCAAAAATATAAACGAACTTAAAGGCCATTCTATAATGGTTCATGTAGGCGGAGATAACCATAGCGACAACCCTGCTAAACTTGGCGGTGGCGGTGCAAGAATGGTTTGTGGCGTTATAAAATAAAATATCAAGCATAAAGCACAATATTTGCTTTATGCTTTTTGTTACTAAATGTTATACCGATATAAAAAAACCTTTAAAACTTCTTTAATTTATTGTATTTTATGCTTTTATCTATTAAAATGTAACATTAAATACAATTAAAAGGCTTATTGATGAAAAAACTTATAGACAGATTAATCTCCTCAGAAAGCGGAGCTGGGATGCTACTATTATTTGCGGCATTTTTAGCACTTGTTTTTGCAAATATCCCAGGTCTTGATAAACTTTATAATTGGTTTGTTCATTTTACACCTTTTACAATACCATCTTTTAATATCTTAGGAAGTATGCACTTTTGGATAAATGATGCTTTAATGGCTTTATTTTTCTTTGCAATTGGGCTTGAGTTAAAAAGAGAGATGTTAGAAGGACAACTAAAACATTTTTCTCAAGTTTTACTTCCTGTTTTTGCAGCTCTTGGTGGTGTAATATTTCCTGCATTAGTATTTGTTATAATAAATTTAAATGCACAAAATCATGCCATTCATGGCTGGGCTATACCAACAGCTACTGATATCGCCTTTGCAGTTGGAGTTTTAGCACTTCTTGGAAGAAGAATTCCGTCAAGTCTTAAAATATTTGTTTTAACTCTAGCTATAATGGATGACTTATGTGCTATTGTCATAATTGCACTTTTCTATACTGGTGATTTAAGCTTTTTATACCTTTTACTTTCTTTCATGATAGTTGGAGTTTTAATTTTCATAAATAGACTTGGCGTAAGTAACAAAACACCATATGTAATTCTTTCATTAATCCTTTGGTTTTTTGTCTTAAACTCAGGTATTCATGCAAGCATTGCGGGTGTTGTAGCTGCATTTACCATACCTCTTTATACAAAAAAAGGTAACTCGATGTCAAAAGAAATGGAGCAAACTTTAGGGCTACCAGTAAACTACATAATACTACCTCTTTTTGCTTTTGTAAATGCTGGAGTTAGCATGCACGGACTTGATGCAAGCCACGTTTTTGGAACAGTGCCTATGGGAATTTTCCTAGGACTTTTTGTAGGAAAACAAATAGGAATATTTTTATTTAGCTTTATTATTATAAAAGCAGGCTTTGCCTATATGCCTGAAAAAGCAAATTGGAAACAACTCTATGCTATAGCCATAATTTGTGGCATTGGTTTTACAATGAGCTTATTCGTTGATGGACTAGCATACGGAGAAAATTCAATTCTTCTTTATCATGGAACTGACAAGCTAGCTATTTTATGTGGCTCTTTAGTGTCAGGTATAGTTGGATATTTTGCTGCCAAAATAGTTGGCAACAACCCAGATGGAAGTCCAAAAAAGTAAAAAATTAAATTTGAGTGTCATCAGCACACTCAAATTTTAACTATATTTTTTTAATTAAAATAAGCAAAATATATTTTAAAGTTCAAATTTATAATAACTTGATATAATTTTGGCTTAAATTTGTGGTCTCGTAGCTCAGTTGGTAGAGCACCACCTTGACATGGTGGTGGTCGTTGGTTCAAGTCCAATCGGGGCCACCACTACTTATCCTTAATTATTCATATTTTTTTAATTTAAAGAAAAAAATTTAAAGCTAAAAATTAGCTGCAAATTAAAAGCGCCGAGCATAAAATAATGAACTTATAAGGAAACTTATTTATAAAAAAAGTGATGCTTTTTGAAATTTTAAAATATAATATCTACATTTTAGTAATTTTTAAAAGCACCCTTAGAAAGAAAAATACTAAAATTTTAATTGCTACAATAACCAAGCAAGGTACCAAAAGGCACCTTGAAGCATTTTATTTTATTTCCAAATAACAACCTCATCTAAGCTTTGTCTAATTTTTGGAGTGCTTTTTTCATCACTTAGACCTAAAGCCACAACAATACAAGGCTTAAGCTCATTTGGTAAATTTAAAAATTTAGTTAATTTTTCTTTGTCAAATCCGCCTATTATACAACTTTTAACTCTTTTTGAATAAGCAATATTTACCAAATTTGCCAAAGCCATATAACACTGAAGTGATGCGTAATTAAAAAGCTCATCTTTAGTCATTAAATCAGTTTTTGATGAAACCATTTTTAAAAATTTAATTGCCTTATCTTCACCTTTATTTTTACTATAAATAATGTGTTTTAAATACTCGTCCTTGCTTTGCAAATCAGTTCTAGCAGTTATTACAACTATATGTGAACAATTTGATACTTGTGGTTGATTAAGACAAATTTCACCCATTTTTTTAATATCATTATCTTTTGATATAACTATAAATTTCCAAGGCTCAAGTGCCAAAGAACTTGGAGTTAGACGTGTAAGGTCTAAAATTTCATTTATAACTCCATCTTTTATCTTTTCATCTTTAAAATTTCTACATGAATACCTATTTTGTATAATATTTTCTATATATTCCATAATTTCTCCTTTTTACAAATTTTACTACTTTAAATTATTATTTAAATTTATAATAATCCTACTTTTTTATCACTATCAAAAGCTGAAATTTGCTCTTTTTTAATCTCATCAACAAAATCTTTTAAGGTAAAAACATCATCGTCTCTAACAGCCACTTTCAATGCCGTATTTTTCAAAACAAGAGTTATTTGGGCTCCGCTAAGTTCAAATTTAGCAAGCTCATTCAAGCTAAAGCTCTCTTCAAAATTTGCATTTTCTGGCATTATTTTTTGCCAAATTATAAGTCTTTCATTAAAATTAGGTTTTTTAAATTCTATTTTGAAATCAAATCTTCTTGAAAAGGCACTATCTAAGCTTTGTAGGAAATTTGTTGTAGCTATCAAAACACCTTCAAATCTCTCAATTTGCTCTAAAAAAATATTTTGCATTTGATTGTGCATTTTATCTGCACTACTTGTTCCGCTTTCCATTCTACTTGATAAAAATTGATCAGCCTCATTTAATAAAAGCACAGGCTCAATTTTTGCCTCATTACAAATGCTTTTATAAGTATCAAAAATTTTTCTTACATTTTGCTCACTTTCGCCAACATATTTTGATAAAATTTTTGAACAGTCAAAACTTAAAACTTGCTTTTTTAGACTTTTTGCCAAACTTAAAGCACTCATTGTTTTACCAGTTCCAGCAGGTCCATAAAAAATAATTTTAGCATCAACACCTTTTTTTGTTTTTATTCCCCAACTACTAAGTTTATTTATAACATCTTTATCAAGTTGTTTTAAAATAGAATTTAAAACAACCTTAATTTTTGGATTTAAGACAACATCATCAATATCCGTATTTGGCTCAATAAGCTCAAAAATTTCGCTTTCTTTTACTATATTTTCAAGCATTGCTTTTTTTGTTTTTTTATCATTTTTTTGTGGATGCATTATGCCATAAAGGACATCTTCACAGATAAAATAGCTTTTATTTATAGAAGTAGCTCCTAAAATTTCATCATAATCTATCAGTCCTAAACTCATTAATTTTGCATTTTCTTCTAATAAAGTTCTATTTTTTAACTTATGCATCTCATCTTTGCTAATCATTGAAACAAGAGTATTAGAATCTCTTAATATTTCATCCTCGTTTGAATATTCTTCTTTTAAAAGCACTAAAAATATGATTTTTTCTTCTTGGCTTAATGAATATTTTTTAAAAAGCTGTTCAACGCTTAAATTTGTCTTAGTTAAATTTACTCTTTGAGTAATTATATTTGTAAGTTTTTCTATTTTTTCATCAAGTTTCATTCTTATGTCTTTACTTTGTGAATTTAACTTTTTTTTATATAAATTCACGAGTAAAAACTGATCTTCTAAATATTTAAGCTCATCATCATATTTGGTTATTTCAGGGAGCGTTGTTTTGGTTATGCCGCACTCTAAAACAGACAAAAAATATTCGCTTAATTCGATTTCACTGTGCAAAAGCGATAGTTTTGTGTTTTGTTTGCTTTTTGAAAACATATTAATGTTTTGTGTAATATATCCTAAATTTAATAAATTTTTTATATCATCAAGATATATTAAAAATTTATAACCACTCTCCTCAAAAGCAGTTGACAAGACACTAAAAACACTATTTATTGGTGAGCCCTCAATATAGTTTTTTGTTAAAAACTGAAGTATCTTTGTCTCATTTTCATTAAGTTTTAATAAAGAATAAATCTGAGTTTTTGAAGCAGGTTTTTGCAAAAAATCTATTAAATATTTCAAATTTTTCCTTTTATTTTTTTAAATACTAGTTGAAATTTTAGCACATTTGCCTTAAAAGTTTTATTTCATCAGCCCAAATTTCAGGATTTATAGTCTCTAAAATAAGAGGAATTTCATCTATGTTTTCATCTCTCATGATATTTTCAAATGCTTCAAACCCTATTGTGCCTTTTCCGATGCTTTCATGACGATCTTTTTTTACACCAAGACTATTTTTACTATCATTTAAATGCATACCGCTTAAATACTTATATCCAACCAACTTATCAAACTCACTCATTGTTTTTTTATAACTTTCTTTTGAACGAAGATCATACCCACCAGCAAAGAAATGACAAGTATCGATACAAACACCAACTCTTTGTTTGTTTTGTGTTTTATCTATTAAATATGCTAGATGTTCAAGCTTATATCCCAAATTTGAACCTTGTCCAGATGTATTTTCAATGACTAGCTTAACATCACTTGTATTTGCAATAATAAAATTTATAGAATTTGAAATATTTTCCAAGCATTCATTTTCTGAAATTTCTCTTAAATGTGAGCCCGGATGAAAATTTATCATCTTTAATCCAAGCAAATTTGCTCTTTGAATCTCGTCTATAAAAGCATTAATTGATTTTTTTCTTTTTTCAGCATCTGGATGACCCAAATTTATGAGGTAGCTATTATGTGGTAAAACATGCTCTTTCTTGATATTTGCAAGTTTTAAATTCTCATCAAATTTATTTATGCTTTCAATTTCAAGGGCTTTTGCACTCCATTGTCTTTGATTTTTTACAAATAAGGCAAAGGCATCAGCTCCTATCTCAAGAGCATTTAAAGGTGCATTTTCTACCCCACCAGCTGCACTTACATGTGCTCCAATTCTTTTCAATTAATCTCCTTAATTATAATTTTTATGCCTTTTTGGTTTTTAAAATAGACCTTACTATCACAAATTTGATATATTGCATTGCTTAAATTTTGATCAAATCCACAATCTGTTTTAACCAAATTTCTTCCATTATAAATAGGTTTTTTTCCTAAAATTTCAGCAAAAAAGCCTTTATAATATGGCATTTTTAAAAAATTTCTGTTAAATTCTATCTCATCTTTACAAACGCCGTTATAACAAATTTTATCTTTTATGCTAATTTTCAATATACTAACACCACTACTGTAAATTTGAAGCTCAGTCGATTTATTACTAGTTTTGATAAAACCTGCATCACTAAATTTAAAATCTGGACTAACCATAGTAAAAAGAACGCCGTTTTGTTTAGTTAAATTCTTTGTGGCACATCCACCAAACACAATAATGTAAATTAGAAAAAATATTTTTAAAATTTTATTCATTTTTAAGTAGCCTTTAAGTTAAACTAAAGTATAATCATATTTCATTTATTTTAAAGCGTGGCCCCTTCGTCTAGCGGTTAGGACATCGCCCTTTCACGGCGGTAACACGAGTTCAATTCTCGTAGGGGTCACCATTTAATCCCAACTTATCAAAACATTTAAAAATTAAAAACACTCTAGGAATTTTATACGATTAACAATAATCGCATTTTATAAAAACATATAACAAATCCTAAAAATAGACAATATAAAGTAGTTTTTTAACGCCACATTCTTATTATGTAAAGATAAAAATAAGCCTTAAAAGGCTTATTTTTTAGGAACAACAAGCATATTTACGTATCTTCCTTCAAATTTTGGCTCACTGTCTTTATCACAAACATCGCTTATTGAGTTGTAAACATCGTTTAAAAGCTCAACACCAACTTCAGGGTTTGCCATCTCTCGCCCTTTTAAAAATACGCGAAATCTAACATGCTTTCCACCCTCTAAAAAGTTCATAGCGTGCTTTATCTTATAGTTTATATCATTTTGTGCTATTTTGGCCGATAGTTTTATCTCTTTAATCTCAATAACTTTTTGTTTTTTCTTAGCTTCTTTTTGCTTTTTTTCTTGCTGGTATCTAAATTTACCATAGTCCATAATCTTACAAACTGGCGGTTTTGCATCAGGAGCTATTAGCACTAAATCAAGTCCTTGTTTGTTTGCTAAGTCTAAAGCCTCATCTTTTGATATGACTCCGTAATTCTCGCCATCATCTCCAACACATCTAACCTCTTTTGCACGAATATCTTCATTTAGATAAACCATCTTTTCCTTACTCAAAAGTGCACCTCATCAAGTTTTTCCTTTATAAATTTAATAAACTCATCAAAGCTTAAATTGCTTTGAGTTCTAGCTCTTCTATCTCTAAGAGCAACACTATTTTTTTCAACCTCTTCATCGCCTATTACTAAAATATAAGGAATGTGAGCTTTTTCAGCTGTTCTTATTCTTTTATTTAAAGTTTCATTTTTACTTAAAATTTCACTATCAACTTCAAGTTTTCTAAGTTCTAAAGCTATTTTTTTTGCATAATCAAAATGTTTATCATTTATAGGAACTATGCCAACGCCAGTTGGTGCTATAAAAAATGGAAGTTCGCCTGCGGTATGCTCAATTAAAATTCCTATAAATCTTTCAAAGCTTCCTAAAATTGCTCTATGAAGCATTACAGGTTGTTGTTTTTCGTTATTTTCATCAATATATGCTAAATCAAATCTTTCAGGCAAATTAAAATCAACTTGAATTGTTCCACACTGCCATTTTCTTTTTAAAGCATCAGTTATTTTAATATCAATTTTTGGTCCATAAAATGCACCGCCACCTTCATCTATGCCATATTTATAGCCATTTTCATCAAGTGCTTCTTTTAATGCGTTTGTTGCTACTTCCCATACTTTTTCATCGCCTATTGCCTTATCTGGCCTAGTTGAAATTTCCATTTCATAGTCAAAATTGAAAGTTTTCATTATATTTTCAACAAAATTTAAAATTTCAAGCACATTTTCTTTTATTTGATTTGGAGCACAAAATATATGAGCATCATCTTGAGTAAATTCTCTAACTCTAAAAAGTCCGTGCATAACGCCACTTTTTTCATGCCTATGAACTACTCCGTATTCAAAAAATTTAAGTGGTAAATCGCGATAAGACCTAATTTCACTTTGATAAACTTTGATATGTCCTACGCAATTCATAGGCTTTATCCCATATTCTTGTTCATCAATTTTAGTAAAATACATATTTTCTTTATAGTTATCGTAATGACCTGAGGTTTTCCAAGCATCGGCTTTTAGAATTTCCGGTCCTCTAACTGGCTCATAACCCCTATCTCTATGAATTTTAAACAAAGCTTTTTCGAGTTTTGAGCGCATTCTTGCACCATTTGGAAGCCATATAGCAAGTCCAGCTCCAACCTCTTCATCAAATGTAAAAAGCTTCATTTCATTGCCAAGTTTTCTATGATCTCTCTTTTTTGCTTCTTCAAGCATTTTTAAGTGCTCATTTAAGCTTTCTTTATCGGCAAATGCAACCCCGTAAATTCTTGTAAGCATTTCACGTTTTTCATCACCGCCCAAATATGCACCAGCAACCCTAGTAAGTTTAAAAAATCTTAAATATTTTGTATTTGGAACATGCGGTCCTCTACAAATGTCCTCAAATTTACCTTGTGAATAAATACTTACAACACCATCAGGTATTCTTTTTAAAACTTCTTGTTTTAAATCATCACCTTTAAATTTAGCGCTAACCTCAGTTTTTGTTGAGTTTGTTTTTATAAAATCAGCCTTTTTTTCAATAAGGCTTTTCATCTTTTTTTCTATTTCTTTTAAATCAGCTTCACCAATTTTGCTACCATCTTCTTTAAAAGCTCTAAAATCATAGTAAAATCCATCTTCAATAGCTGGTCCTACAAAAAATTTTGCATCTGGATAAAGCTCTAAAATGGCTTCTGCCATAAGATGAGCACAGGAGTGTCTAATAACTTCTAATGCTTCTTTTGAGTTGTCAAAATATATTGGCTCTAAGCCTTTTTCGTTTTCATCCACACTAAGAGTGTCTATAATATTTCCATTTAATTTATATGCGATAATATCGCTCATTTTTCTTCCTTTTAAATTTACCGATTTGTCTTTTTTACGATAAAAGAACAACTATTATTCTAGCTTATTATGATTTAAGTTTAACTTAAAGTTGTTATTTAAATTCCTATATTTTTACCTTTTGTTAATCATTTAATTTTTTCGTAACTTTTTTATGCCATAAATTTAGAGTTTTTTCAAAACCAATGTCATTTGAGAAGTAAAATTTAAGTGGAATTTCTAGATAATCTTGATCCACAAACCCACCAAAATCATGCGGATATAGATAGTTCTTTATAGCTGGATCTGTATTGATAAGATATCTTGGAACATTTAGTTTGGGGTTATTTTTAATATATTTTAAAGCTTCGTTTATCGCTTTATAGCTTGAGTTTGACTTTGGAGAACTAGCCAAATATACAACACATTGAGATAAAATTATCCTAGCCTCAGGATATCCTATCTTTGAAACAGCTAAAAGTGTATTTGTGGCCAAATTTAATGCACTTGGATTTGCATTTGATATATCCTCACTTGCAAAGATAACAAGGCGTCTTGCTATAAAATCAGCACTCTCACCACCATCAATAAGTCTTGCAAGATAGTAAATACTAGCATCAATGTCACTTCCCCTTAAACTTTTTATCAAAGCACTTGCTAGATTATAATGTGTATCATCACTACTAACGCCATCTTTTAATGGAAAAGCTCTTAACTCTTTTAATGTTTTTAAGGAGATATTTTTTGAAATTTCTAACGCAAAATCAAGCAAATTAAGCATTGCTCTTGCATCTCCTCCACTTGAGTTTAGGAGATAGGTTTTTGCATCATTTTCAATACTAAATTTAAGTTTATTTTGCACCCTTTGCAAAAGCTCATCTAAATCACTACTTGTTAGGGGTTTAAATTCAAAAAGCATAGATCTAGATCTAATTCCACTGCTTAGCACAAAGTATGGGTTTTCTGTACTGGCACCAATTATTGTTGCTTCATTATTTTCCATTGGTATAAGCAATATTTCTTGCTGTGTTTTAGAAAGGCGATGAACCTCATCTATAAAAATAACTGGTTTAATAAGTGAGTTTTTGTGCAAATTTAATATTTTTCTAATATCTTCAACCTTTAAACTACTTCCATCAAGTTCATAAAAACTTGTATTAAGCTCATTTGCTATAACTTTTGCAAGAGTTGTTTTTCCACTTCCTGCTGGTCCAAACAGCATAATATGCGGAATTTTACCAGATTTTATCAAAACATAAAGAGCTTTATCTTTGGCTATTATATGTTTTTGTCCGCAAATTTCATCTATATTTTTTGGTCGAAAATCAAGTGCTAAGTTCATACAATTCCTAAATTCAGATATATTTTATTATATCAAATTTGAAATTTATACTTTCTTAGCATTTAGAATATTGCAATTTTTAAAATTTTTTGGATGCTATAATAATAATTTTCACATAAATAAAAAATTTTAGGAAAATTAAAGTTTTAATTGTGTATAATTACAATTCTTTATTTTACAGGTGGGTTCATAGCTCAGTTGGTTAGAGCATCCGGCTCATAACCGGATGGTCCTAGGTTCGAGTCCTAGTGAACCCACCACTTACATATCTCAAACTCCCATTTTTTAATGTTTTTTATCACAAAATGCATAAAATATGGTTTTTGACTAAGCATATGTTTTTAAATAAGTGCTAATATGCTATAATATCTACAAATAATTTGGTGACCTAATAGGTAACCTTTTTACATTATGTAACCTTTAAGCAAAAAAGGACACAAAATGGCTAATGTAGGCAAGATAAATTTAAGCGATAAAGATATTAGAGAATTACCAGCAAAAGATAGAAAATATTTTAAAACCTAACTGAATTGTATATAAGAGTTTATCTAAGTAGAATAAAAAGTTTTGTTATAAAGTATAATAAATTTACTATTATTAAAAAAATTTTAGACAATGTTGCCAAAATTACGCAAATTTTAAAAAGCTAATGAGATAAAATGAAAAAGATAAAATCACTTCTTATTGGAATTATCGCACTTACAACTTTAACTGGATGTGCTGAGCTTTTGGTGGATTTTACAACAAAAGTGCTTATTCCTTTGGGAAGTGAGCTGATAGCTGCACCTTTTCAAAAACCAAAAGGCACTTTGAAGTGCAAAAATGGCAGTCCTGATATAGAAACCAAATACATAGAAAACTACGAAAAATTTGCACTAAATTTGACAAATAATCTTAATAGTAAAATTGAGTTATCCCACAAACTAGCCAAAGAAGAATTTGATAAAGGAAGTAAATTTGTAACTCTATCTAACAATCCAAACTATGGCACCTATATCATCAGCATAGCCAAAAAAACACCTTTTAAAGAAAAAATTGATAGGATAGGACTTTACATAAAAGAAGAGGGTCTTAAAGTTGAACCAGCTATTTACAACGAAGCAAATAAAACTATAATGCATAAAGTGCTTGCAAATAAAGAAATATATTTTAAAAATGAAGAAAAAGCCATAAAAAATGAAAAAAAGGGCATGAGCTTAGTATATTGCGGAGATAAGTATTATTATGAACTTTTTGCTGTTGGTGGATATAAAGTGAAATTTACAGTAAGCGATATAGACAGTCCTAGTTATGATTTTATAAATATTTTGGTTGATAAAAAGTTTTGCGATACTTACTTAGAAGAGATTAAATATTGCAAATAAATTTGATAAAAAGTTTTCTTGTTTATCTAAGAAAACTTTAGTTCATTAAATTTCTAGTCATAAAAAGCAAAAAATGTTTATCATGCAATAAATAACTTGAACAAATATAAATTATTATTTGTTGTTTTTATATAAAAAAGCTGTCTGAAACATATTTTCGATAATCTTTAAAGCGGTTTTGATTTGATAAGTATCATTAGGATAAATTATATTATATTGAATAAAAATTCAGAAAGTTGCAAATACTTAAATTTGCAACTTTAAAAAAAATTATGATCTGTCGGTTTTATTAATTCTTTTAAAATACGGCTTTTTATCTTTTGCAAGCATAATACCAATCGCTATACACACTAATCCGATCGCAATAGGCACTAACCTCTCACCCCAAGAATCTAACAAGTAAGCCCAGAAAAAAGACAAAATACCAACTAGAAATATTGCACCCCATTTTCTACCATAATGTATTTCGGCTTGACAACCTCTACACACAGAAGCACCGTATTTTATATCTTCTTGTCCGCAAAATGGGCAAACTAAAAATTCTTTTTCATTTTTTTCCATAAAATTTTCCTTTTAAAAATATTTTAGACATTTTACCCCCCCCCCCGCTTAAAATCCCTTGAATTTGTGTTAGAAATTTTAATTTTTCACTGCATTTAAAATTTCTTTTTCAAAATCAGCTTTACTTTCAAATTTAAAATTTTCTTCTAAAAATTCAAATTCTAAATTTTATGTGTAAAGCAAAAGTCTTGAAGCTCCTGTTAGATTCTTACACTTGAAAATTGATAAAACAATTTTAAACTTTTAAAATTGTTTTGTAAGATTTCATAAAAGTTTAAAAAAGCATTTTTTGCGATAAATTTTATGATGATTTGCTAAATTTAGAAAATATTTTAGTTCATAAACCGGTTGTTAACCATACTTCATACGACAATGAAAGATTTCAAAAATATATGGGTAATTGCCTTTCAAGCTTTTATTATGCTCAACAAAATCAATTAATTGAAGATAGCCCCGATTCATATAGTTTATATGACAATATAAATATTGGATATGGCAGTCAAATTTTTATAATTGAGCATAAAAATAGCGATACTGTCGTTACCTATGAAAAAGATTATTGCGATAATTTTAAAGACAAAGCTAATTTATACTATGTTCCAACTAGATATAATGATGAATACTATGCTAACACTGATAATAGCTTGCAAAATTTATATTTTGGGATTATAAAGTATAAAAATGAGGATTATATTTTACAAATATCAAAACCTGATATTGCTATGAAAAATTACGATGTGATATATGTAGAGATAAAAAACGATATTCCTGTTGGTTGGCGTTGGAATATGGGTGATGTTTGCAGTAGGACATATTTTAAGAAGAGATGAAACTAAAGTAGGATGGCTTGGTAAGATGGCTAAATTTGACTTCAAATTTAAAGAGCTTAAATTTATATTGATTTAGTCTAAATTTATGCAGATATAAAGCTCAGATTTAGATATCAGAACCTAAATTTATAGAGCTTAATTAAATAGGGATGTTTAAATAGTAATAAATTGCAACTGGTGTCCCCGGCGAGGTTTGAACTCACGACCTCAAAATTAGGAATTTTGCGCTCTATCCAGCTGAGCTACGAGGACAAACTTAGCAAAACTCTTAAATCAAAAGCAAAGAGTTGTCTAAAAGTGTAGATATTCTAAACCAAAAAAAGGGTGAGAAAAAATTCCCGCCCTTAAATTTGATTAGCCATTTTTGGCATTGGTTAAAGTAGTCCGCCATTAACATGTTTTAAACATTGCATATTTTCTAAAAAAACTATAATTTTATATAATAAATATGAATTCTGTATTTAAATATTTTTTTATAATTCTAGGCTATATAACTAAAAAATATAAAAATTTAAAAAGCCTGGAATTACTCCAAGTCCCCAATATATCTTTTTCTTTTTGCTTCTTTTATCTTTTCTGTTTGAACCAAAATAAATCCATCAGCACAATCTTCAAAATCTGTATCTATACCAAAATCTAAAAACTCAACACCACCTTCATCACACAATTCGCTATATTGTTTATATAAAGTTGGAACTGATAAATCAAAATTTGCCAAACTTTCTTTTAGAATTTTAAAATCTTCTTCATAGCTTTGTCCACAAAACAAAAGATCTAACTCCTCTTTTTCAGCTTGAGAAATAAAATATCTGTTTTTAGAAACTACTATTTCTTCCTTAGAAGTAAAATGTTTCTTATAAAAATAAATCATCATATCTCTCGCGGTTTTTGGATAGTTTGCACTTATACTAACAGGTCCAAACATATACTTTGTCTCCGGGAATTTTTTAATATAAGCACCAATTCCATACCACAAATAATCTAGTGCCCTTGTACCCCAAAATTTTGGCTGAACAAAACTTCTGCCAAGTTCAATTGAGTCTTTTAACAAAAATTTAGCTTCATTTTTAAAACTAAATAAAGTTTGAGTATAAAGTTTTTTGCTATCTAAAGTAGGATTTATTTCATTTGTAACACCGATTCTATAAGCTCCAACTATCTCTTTTAGCTCTGTGTCAAATAAAACTAAATGCTCATAGTAAAAATCAAACTCATCAACATCACACTCCTTTCCAGTTCCCTCACCAACTCTTCTAAAGGTAAGTTCTCTAAGCCTTCCAATTTCTGTAAGAAGTGCTGATTTATTTGGAGTTTTGCAAAGATAAATTTCTTTGCCATCTTTTGTTTTTCCTAAATTTAAGCCTTTTAAAACCTCGTCATAGACTTCATTTATGTCAACCTTATCAACCAAACATCTTTGAGTTTTAAAAATAGTTTTTCTATTTTTTCCAATATTATAAAGGTGCCTTTGAATTAGTTTTAATGTATTATCTGGAGATTTTATCTCAGGCAAAATTAAATTTTTATAAGGTATCATTTCACCTATTTTTATAGTTATGCTTTTATTTTTTTTATTCATAACCTCATGACCTAGTAAAAGCCCTGCAAGCGGCTTATAAATAGCCGAGATTGCATAAAATAAAGAAGAATTTCTAGCATTTACAAATATCGGAACAATCGGAGCTTGGGCTTTCTTAGCAAATTTTAAAAATCCTCCCTTCCAATTTAAATCCTTTATGCCAAAAACTTTTGCACGAGATACCTCACCGGCTGGAAATATAATAATCGCACCTTCATTTTTAAGATGCTCATCAACTGATTTTATAGCCTCACGAGAGCTCTGATTTGAGATATTATCAATTGGAATTAGCATATCACTAATTGGATCAAGTTTCATTAAGAACTCATTTGCTAAAATTTTAACATCTTTTCTAACGCCATTTATTAAATGCATCAAAGATAAAGCGTCAAGTCCACCAAGTGGATGATTTGATATAAATATTACTCTACCGCTTTTTGGGATGTTTTGAAGCGAAATATTATCTATTTTATAAGTAAAATTTATGGATTTTAAAAATCTATCAATTATTTCTTTATTTCTTGCATCTTTATTTTTTAATATAAAATCATTTAATTTATCTTCATAGAAAAGTTTTTTTAATAAGCCTATGAGCAAATTTGAAATAAATTTAGGATATTTTGTGAAAAGTTTTGGGTATTTATCATTTAGTGCTTTTTCTAAATCTACTATCTTTTTTTCTTGCAAATTTGATTCTCCAAAATATGTAATTATATGAAAGTTAATTATAGCTAAAATTAGCTTAGTTTATAAATTTAAGAACTTTTGATTTGAAACAAATTTGTAAACTAAGTTAGAAAATTTTATAAGCTAAATTAGTCTTTTATATAATCATACAGTTCTTTAATTAATTTTGGATGTTTCATTTTTTTTATAGCTTGATCTTGAATTTGTCTGACACGTTCTCTTGTTATATTTCCAAGGACAATACCAATCTCTTCCAGGGTATAAGAGTTAGAATCAGAACTTGGTTTTATTTTATTTTCTTTTAGGATTTCTCTGATTTTTTTGGCTTCTAAATCTTTTATTTGGCAATAAATGTCAAATTTTAGGACTTTAAGATCGAAAACTTCCTTATCTGAAGCAGTTTTTAAGAGCTCTTTTACTTCATCTAATTGAGAATTTGCTTCAAAAAGTAACTCGTTGATTTTTTGCAAATTAGTGGAAGGCATTTATTATCTCCTAGAATAAACATAAAGCAAATGCATAAAAAACTAACGCGAGAATGGTGGTTAGAGGCAGAATCGAACTGCCGACACGCAGATTTTCAGTCTGCTGCTCTACCGACTGAGCTATCCAACCACTGAAAAAAGAATTATAATTATATATAAACCAATCTTAAAATAAGGTTAAATTTTATCAAATTATTGAAAATTTATAGTTCTTGAACAAATTTTTTAAATAGATTTCCTCTCTCTTCATATGAACTAAACTGATCTAAACTCGCGCAAGCTGGACTTAAAAGCGCAACTTCATCATTTTTTAAACTTATATCTATGCTTTTTACAGCATCTTGTAAAAAATCGCACTTATGTGCTTTGACATTAAATTTCAAAGCCAAATTTAAAATTTTTAAAGCGTTTGAACCAATCGCATAAATTTCTAAATTATAACCTTCAAAATTTTTATATAAAGGTGTTAAATCAACGCCTTTATCATCTCCGCCTAAAATTAAATGAATTTTTTTATCGCTATATCTTTTTAGAGCCTGAATTACAGCATCTAAATTTGTGGCTTTTGTATCATTGACCCAAAGTCTATTTTTATTATCTTTAAATTCTTCAACCCTATTTTTATCAATTTTAAATGTATTTAAAAGATTTAAATTCAAACTATTTGTAGCAAATTTTTCTATACACAAGGCAAGCAATGCATCCATTAAAAATGGTACTTTAAAATTGATATCTTTTAAATTTGCACCACAAATTTTAGCTAGATCACTTTCATCTTCATAAAAATAAATTTTTGCTTTTGATTTAATGCCATCGTATTTTTTAGGAATAATGGCAACTGAACCTTCACCCATCATACTCAATGGTTTTAATTTTGTCTTTTCATACTCTTCAAAGCTTCCATGCCAGCTTATATGATCTGGAGTTATTGGCAGTAAAGCATAAATTTGTGGGGCTGCAAATTTGGTATAGCAAATTGTAAAAGAACTTGTTTCAAGTATCCAAAATTTGGCTGATTTATCTAAATTTGCCAAAGGCTCACCAACATTTCCACCAATTACTGCACCGTTGTTTTTTAAAACAAGTCCAGCCATTTGCGTGGTTGTAGTTTTACCATTTGTTCCACTTATCCAAATTTTAACAGGGGGTGTATCTTTAAAATAATCATACTCGCTTATTAAATTCTTAGCTTTTTTTACTAATTCGTGATTCCTAGGAAAACCTGGACTTGGGATTTCAAGAGTGCTTTTTAACGAATCAAACTCACTTACTGGAAGTAAATTATTTCCAAACTCATCTTTTGAAATTTCATTAAATTTATTATCATAAATATCCCAAACGCCGTCAAATTTGACATTTTTAGCAATTGCCTTAGTTGTTTTTCCATAACCAAAAAGTGATTTTTTCATAACACTACCTTAATTTTATAGAGACTAGGGCAATAATGTTTGCAATTAGTGCAATTATCCAAAACCTTATAATTATTTTGTTTTCAACCCAGCCTTTTAACTCAAAATGATGGTGTAAAGGCGCCATCAAAAAAACTCTTTTTTTAAAAATTTTAAAACTTCCAACTTGTAAAATTACGCTTAATGTCTCAGCAACAAATATAAATCCAACAAACAAAAGTAAAAATTCATTTTTACTTATAATTGCACTATATCCAATAAAGGCTCCAACGCTTAAACTTCCACTATCTCCCATAAAAATTTCAGCTGGATGACAATTGTACCACAAAAACCCTAGCATTGAGCCAATTAGCGCAGCACAAACAACCACAACTTCGCCAACTAAGCTTACCTTTGGCAAAAACAGATATTCGCTAAAAAGTGCATGCCCACTAAGATAGATAAAAACGCCCAATGTAAGCACAGCAAAAACTGAGGGAATAGTAGCTAGACCATCAAGTCCATCAGTTAAATTTACAGAATTTGAGCTAGCCGTAATAACTAAAACCCAAAAAAGTATAACACCATACTTTAAATCAATTATAGAATTTTTATAAAATGGAATAAAAATCTCACTAGAAAGCCCTGAAAACATAAATAAAATTAGAGCAATTACTAAAGAAAATAAAATTTGAAGCCTAAATTTTGTTTTAGCCTTTAAACCTGCTTCGTTTTTTTTACCAGCAATTTTAGAAAAATCATCCTTAAAGCCAATATACGAAAAAAACACAAGCGTCATAAGGGCTGATAACACATAAATATTTGTAAGTTTTGCACATAAAAACGAGGCGATAATAGAACTTCCCACAAAAACTATTCCACCCATTGTTGGAGTGTGGTTTTTTGACTTGTGAGATTTTGGAGCAAGATCGTAAATTGGCTGATTTGCTTTTTTTACTTTTGCCCATTTTATAAATTTTGGCATTAAAAAAATAGTCATAAAAAATGATATAAAAAATGCAAGTCCGGCTCTTGCAGTAATATAGCTAAATATGTTAATATTAAAAAATTCATATAAAAAATAAAACATCAAACACCTTTTGACAGCTTTTAAAAATTTAAAAGGGTAATTTTACTATAATGTTGCTTAGATAATTATTTTAAAGAGAGTTTTAATGAAGCAAAAAGTAGTTTTAGTTATAACCGATGGAATTGGATTTAATAAAAGCGATGAATTTAATGCATTCAGCAATGCAAATAAACCAAATTATGAGTGGCTGTTTAAAAACAGCGCAAATTCACTTTTAAAAACTTCTGGTGAAGCTGTAGGTCTTCCAAAAGGACAAATGGGAAATAGTGAAGTTGGACATATGAGCATTGGAAGTGGGCGAATTTTATACCAAAACCTAGTTAAAATAGACAGAGCAATAGAAAACGGCTCACTAAAACAAAATAAGACTTTACTAAATTTATTAGAAAAACATAAAAGAATACATATTATTGGGCTTTATAGTGATGGCGGGGTACATTCTCACCTAAATCATTTTGATTTTATGTGTAAATTTGCAAAAGAAAATGGTTGTGAAGTTTTTGCTCACGCAATAACTGATGGACGCGATGTAGCACCAATAAGCGGAATAAATTTTATAAAAAAACTTGAAAAAAATGTAAATTTAGTAAGCATTAGTGGTAGATTTTATGCCATGGATAGAGATAATAGATGGGATAGAATTAAAGAATTTTATGAAACAGTGGTACAAAACAAAAATAAACTTGATATAAAACCATCTGATTATTTAGAAATTTCTTATGATAAAAAAATCAGCGATGAGTTTATAAAACCTGCGAGTTTTAAAGATTTTGGCGGTATTAAAGAAAATGATGGTGTGATTATAATAAATTTTAGAAGTGACCGTGCAAGAGAGATGTGTATGGCGTTTGGCGATGAAAATTTTAATGAATTTAAAAGAGAACATAATATAAAAAATATCATAACCATGACTTCATATGATGATAATTTTAATTTTGAGATTCTTTTTAAAAATGAGGAAATTAAAAATACTTTAAGTCAAACTATTGCAGATGCTGGCTTAAGACAGCTTCACACTGCTGAGACTGAAAAATACGCGCATGTGACATTTTTCTTCAATGGAGGAGTTGAGGAGCCATGCATAAACGAAACTAGAATTTTAGTACCGAGTCCAAAAGTAAAAACTTATGATGAAAAACCGGAAATGAGTGCTTATGATGTTTGCAAAAATGTAATAAATGGAATAAATGATGGATTTGATTTTATTGTAGTAAATTTTGCAAATGGTGATATGGTCGGACACACTGGAAATTATGAGGCTTCTATCAAGGCTGTTGAAGCTGTTGATGAGTGCATAGGAAAGATACTAAAAACTGCAAAAAAGCAAAATTATGCCTATGTTCAAATTTCAGACCATGGAAACTGTGAAGCAATGCGAGATAAAAACGGCGAAATTTTAACAAATCATACCACTTTTGATGTATTTTGCTTTGTAGTGGCAAATGAGGTTAGTAAAGTCAAAAATGGTGGGTTAAATAATGTCGCACCGACAATTTTAAAAATAATGGGACTTGATATTCCAAAGCAAATGGATGAAGCATTATTTTAACAACCTTAAGGAAAACATTTGAAAATAAATGAAAAAAATAAAAGAGTGAAATACCTAAGAGCTCTTGATAGATTTGTAAAATCAGCCATTAATATTTTAAAAAGAGAAGATTTTGATGATGAAATTTTTAGAAAAAGAGTTGAAAAAAATACACAAACATTAGAAAAAGTAGAGCCAGTCTTATTAAATGATCCATACACAAAAGCTTTAGAGAATTTCGCTAATTCAGTAATACAAAATAAAAATAAAGATGAACTTTTAAAGGAAGCAAATTTACTCGATAAGCTTAAAAATTCAAAAAATTATAAAAAAGAAAAGCATAAAAAATTTTATGAGCGTTAAGAAATAATTATTTTAATTATAAATGATATATTTTAAATATTATGATTTTTCATATAGTTTTAAAATTTAGACTATGCTATACTGAAAATAGACACTCTAACGATATAAGTTTAGAGCGTCTAATAGTTTAAAGGTTTATAGAAGTAGTACTACCTAATAAAATAAATAATATTTTAAAATCACTTTTTGCTATCTTTAACTTCTATATCTTCTTTTATTGATTCAAACTTCTTATCACCTATGCCTTTTACATTTTTAATATCTTCTATTTTTGTAAATTTATTCTCTTTTCTATATTCTATTATAGCTTCTGCTGTAGCCTCTCCAATGCCCTTAAGGCTCATAAGTTCTTCCTTGGAAGCAGTGTTTATATTTACAGCACCGAACAACAAACTAAAACTAAAAACAAATAATAACAATAGTCTTTTCATAAATATATCCTTTAAATAATAATATTTATTCAGTATATAAAATATATATTAATATATTGTAAACTAGCATATATTATTTAGCATATTAGGTATTTTCTACATTATAAATCATTAAAATTTTTATATGTTTTATGATTTTATTTATAATATTTCTAGGAATATTATAAATTTCAGCCATTTATACTAATTCTATATCTAAGCAACAATATCTATACCTAAATTCATACTTAAAATTCCTGAACAATAAATATACTTGTTTTAGTCTTTAAAATCATAATTTAAAGCTCTTTTACTAGAGATCAAGTGTACTAAAATAAAAGCATTTAAAAATTAAATTTTATCAGATATGTTTCTAAAATACACATTGCAATAAATACTGGATAAATTAATAATTAAAAATAATAGTTAGTATAAAAACAAAGTCCGCAGTGACCTACTTTC
>QWCD01027995.1_pt1 | contig 44169 bp, 35 predicted proteins | sample 1972461 | NCBI WGS metagenome assembly QWCD01 (sample SAMN09866717, study PRJNA288562) | Human vaginal metagenome isolate term4_vaginal, whole genome shotgun... | isolation source: vagina | host: Homo sapiens | place: USA: California | reverse complement strand
GAATCTCTTCTTCTAGTGGCAGGAATCCTTTTTCTGGATTTTGGCTTTCAATATATCTATCGCAATGCTCAATCACCAACTTTGCTCCGCACCAATCAAGCTGAGCGAGTTCTTCTAACGATTTTTTCATTGCGTCCGCTTGCGCTAAACGAGTTGGAGCCGTGTGTATTTCTACATGAGATATATCGCAGCTATCTCTAATGTCTACAACGTTTGCGATTGCTTCGCGAATATCCTTAAAGAATGCGAGCGCACGATGTCTGCCCTCTTCGCTTGGGCTTGCTAGTCCAAATTCTGGATCTGGGTCAAAGTTTATGTGCCTCATTGTCCCAGGTATTGCGGTTATAGTGTTTGCATGCCAATGCGCTGGTATTGCCGACGCTAGCCACGTGCGATTTTGTGAATCTGCCAAATCTCCTGGGTACGGAATCTCTGTTCCAGCAATCCAGCTTTGTTTACCCAGCAAATCGTAGTATTTTTCTTGATCTTCGCGAGTTTTTGGTAACGATGCGTATGCGCCTACAACAAATTTAGCTTTCAGCATGATATCCTCCTTGAAATCGTAGCTGATTTATCTTTTGACTTATCTTTCGACTTGTATCTCGACTCGTCTTTTGATTCGTCTTTTGATTTGTAGATTACACCAATATCACTACAATTCGTCAGACGTCTGATAAATCTTTGTACTTGCGACTAAATTGTTTTCAAACTAAAGCAGATTAATGTCATAAAGTCATAATGTCATTAACACAACAATTTTCACTTATTTTATGCTAATTAATGATGTATTTAATTGATTAATGCTGTAGCATGGTCATATAAGCTACACCAATACAAGCGTAGATTTGTGCACATCAAGCGCGGATTTGAGCATATAAGAACACTTAGCAGCATCTAGGATTTTCTTAATCGAACTCATATCGTCAAAGTTGATTGCAGAGAGTTATTGAAGAAAATTAAGCATTACTGTAATTGTAATTAAGCGAAGGTGCAGTTTACATAACTTGCTATTTGTAGCTTTTAAGCGTAAAACGCGCTAACAAGATAGTAAAAAACAAAGGATTAATTCACAAAACGAGTTAATTCGGGTTAATTCCCAAAATAAATGACAAAAGTAGGAGGAATCATGAAGAAAAGCTTCAAACTAATAGGCTTATCTGCAAGCCTGTGTCTTATGCTAAGCATGTTAAGCATCACTACACCAGCGATGGCATATACTCAAAACGAGCAGCTTACAGAAAGACACACTCCTCTTACAGAGAAAACAGCTAAACAGATTTCAAATGGAGATATAAAGCTGGAGCTTCCCGGAGCTTTAGACATGGCTTTGTATCATAAAAAGCCTTTAGACCCAAATGCTGATTTAGATGGCGACGGCTTAACTAATAGACAAGAAATTTACACTTATACTAAAAACGGTAAAACTTATTATGGGTACAATTCTCACCCTATGATGAATGACACCGATGGCGATGGTATTCCAGATAATCAAGACAGTAATCCTCGCAGATGGGATATAAGCCCACGAGATATGACGCTATTTTCTGAACTTTCTTATCGCGATGATAGTTATATAAACAAGGTTCTTGATTACACTAAACCACTTCATGACATTTATAAGAACCGCAATGAATATCGTCTTATGAACAATGAGATAGCCCCGTTCTGGAAAGTTAAAGAAACCTACCACAATAGGGGTGGTTTTGACGCTGTCTTGTTTGAAAATGTAAGTCCTTATCCGTTCTTAGAGCAAGGAACTGTTCAAGTTCTTGCAATTCGTGGAACTTCTCAATTCAATGATTATGACGATGATCTTGCAATAGCTGTAGGTCGCAATCCAGATCAGGCTTACGATGTTGAACAACTTATTGAGCGTTATGGCAGAGAACACACTGTAAATAACCTATATATTACTGGTCATTCTCTTGGAGGCTATTTGGCTCAACGAGCTTTGATTCGTGCAGACGGTAAAGGATATTCTTGGCTTAAGAAAATCTACACTTTCAATGCTCCTCAAATTTGGGGAAATATCTTCAACCGTTGGCTTCGCACTGCAGCAAACGCAGGGAATCGTCTGACTCGCGAAGGTTATGCTGTTCATTACAAAGTAGACAACGACAGAGTTATTCGTTCTGTCGGCAATTTTGCAGGAGCTATAAGTGTTGGCAATTCTGCAGAAGGGCATGGCTCTCGAAGCTACTTTGAACCACGAATGAACAATTTCCCAGGGTTTACCGTAGGAACTAGAGGAGATATATCTGGTACTGGGCGTTGGATGGAAGAGCTTAATAATTTCTACAATGTTCGCACGTTCTAATTTATTGCTAATTGTTAATTAGTGATTTGTAATTAGCAATAGGCAACTGGTGCGTGTAATTTACTAACAATAAACTAAGCGCTGACTTACAAAATGTGTATTAACGCATAAATAAGTCAGCGCTTTTTATATTGATTAATCCAACTATTCTGGGTTATTTCACAAAGATTTTATCTGGCACAAGAACATCCTAGTGGAGAAGGAAAATCATCCCACACCGAGAAGACTCAGGCGAGCTGAACTATTGTCTAGTATTCCAGCATCCAGATAAGACCAGACTAAAAACTTTCTTCAATATAAAACTTATGCAATATTCACTCAAACGCATCGCATTCCCACAGCGTGCTTATAAGAACTTATGTACAAAAAACGTATTTTTTGTACATTCAATGTACAATTTTTTATACACCCAATGTACAAAAAATACGACTTACACATCTTTTGTCTAAATATCACACACACTTCAGACTGAAATCAAGGGTCCGAAGCCCAAAAAGTGTGCAAAAAAATCATGTCTAGCGTATTGCAATACAAGCGTTTTGCAGCAATCAAATCTGTGTTATTCTTTACTTGCAGGATCATTCTAAACAAAGATATCCCAATATTTAACGCAGACTCACGTTAATGGTTTTATCAATCGCTATTGTTCCGATAAATTAAATATGTTATTCCGATACTGTTTATGTTATTCCGATAAAACGTTAAAATATAATAAAACGCAACAATGATTAAGGGTATTTTATGTATATAACAGTAAAGCAAGCTGCTGAAAAATGGGGCATATCAGATAGAAGAGTAAGAATTCTATGCTCCGAAGGGAAAATTCCAGGAGCATATCGGGAAGGAAGATCCTGGAAAATACCGCATGACGCATCAAAGCCGACCGACGGAAGATATAAAATTAGTGAATCGCTAATTCCAATCATAAAAACTAAATTAGAAACTCTTAAAAAAAGAAGACCCCTAACTGAAGGAGAATTAGAAAGACTTAATGAAGAATTTCTAATAGAATATACATATAACTCAAATGCAATTGAGGGAAATACTTTAACACTGCGCGAAACAGACATGGTTCTTAGAGGGCTTACTGTTGATCAAAAATCATTAAAAGAGCACCTAGAAGTTATTGGACACAAAGAAGCCTTTGACTACGTAAAGCAGCTTGTTAGCGAAAATAAGCAGATAAATGAAAAAGTTATAAAAGACATACATTATTTAGTTTTAGCCAACAAGAGAGAAGATAGAGGCGTTTATAGGAGAGTTCCCGTTCGAATTATGGGAGCTGCACATAAGCCAGCACAACCATATTTAATCGCTTCAAAAATGGAAGAATTATTGAAAAAATACAAAAACAGCGATGAAGATATTGTTACTAAACTTGCTCGTTTTCATATAGAATTCGAAAGCATTCATCCTTTTATTGATGGAAATGGAAGAACAGGAAGACTGCTGGTCAATTTGGAGTTGATGAAAGCCGGGTACCCGCCAATAGATATAAAATTTACTGATCGCTTGAAATATTATGAAGCTTTTGATGAGTATCACGCAAAACACAACGTGTCTGCTATGGCAAACTTGTTTGCAAGATATTTAAATCAAAGACTTGATTTGTATTTGTCTATTTTAGAGTAATGGTCATTTTTAATTAAAGCTACGCGCAATCGGCTTTACTGTTATTTTCTCAGATAGTTGACTGAATTATTGACAGTATTTTGACCGAATCTCCGACTTGGTCACAGATTCTATTTGACCTATAACTCAAATGCATTGCGTTGCAAGCGCGTGCTTATAAGAACTTGTATACACAAAAAACGTATTTTTTTGCACATTGAATGTACAAAAACTACGATTTATACATCTTTTGTCTAAATATCACACACAAAATTCATACCAAAATCAACAAATCACAATCAAACCAAACACAACATATAACAAACATAGCCTTCTGAATCTTAATTAAACTCAGAAGGCTATTATTATTTGATAAACTGTTTAATCTAGTTATTTTACATAGCTATTTTTTTACTCTTAAAAATAGCTATAGCAGCAATACTTACAACAAGAACAGCAAGAACAATCAATGGCGCCGTGAAATAATTTGTGTAGAACTCACGCACATCAACATCTACGGAATTGATAGTCGCAGCATAAGAAATATACGACAATACGCCTAATACAACATCAATAATTGCATATGAGTACGCATCTTTATACAACTCTTTAGCTGATTTGCTGCTTTTAACCCAAAGCATTACAGACAAAACTAAACCTATTAACATTGATGCAACAGCAACAAGTGCAAACAACATATCTAACATAAAAAACCTCCTGCCCAATTAAATCCTCTTCCATAGCGGATTCAATATAATTCTAATTTAACTAAGATTTTCGTGTCAATACTAAAAAAAAAATCACAGAATTTTGCACATTATTTTCACATTTAGACTATTTTTAAGGTGTAATAACAGGCGAAGAACGTTGATATATCAGCTCTCCCCACATGGAGCGGACAACGGGAATCGAACCCGCCTCTGAAGCTTGGGAAGCTTCCATTCTACCGATGAACTATGTCCGCATGTTCGGCTGCTGGCGATTAATACCTTCAAATGACTCGATTAATCAATCTAGACAACAAACCATATAAGGATATCATGCTCCGCTTACGGCTACAACTCCACTAGGAAATCTTCTCCCATATCGGATGTTGAATACAGATTCAGACTTATCAAATTCATCTGATTTTGCAGCAGCTTCATTTTCATAAGACATTTCCGCATACCCAGAATACTCAGCATTATCCTCTTGCGACTTAGCCATTAGTCTCAAGAAGTTAACTCGTTCTTTAACGGTCGACTGATTAGAAAACATCTTCAATAATTTTGATTTATCATCTTCAAATGGATTTACAATCATCAGCGAAGACATTGCCTGCAATCCAGCGGCTCTACTCATCTCATGTATGTTTGCACCGTAAGAAATTTTATTTAGAGCAGAAGCCAAAGCTGCAGGATCTCCCGTAAGCATTCCAGCGCTTTTATCTGCGTCAAATTCGCGTCTTCTAGAAACCACCAGCTTAATCATCAATGCTCCAACTGGCACAAAAATCACATTTAAAACTTGACCAACAATCTTTAACACTGGGCAACGGCTTTTAGAAGATTCTGATCTAACAGCAAACTCACTATCAGCAGTATGCTTCTTTTTGGAATACGTAAGAACATAGCCAACATAAGTCATAATTGTCGCAATAGCTGAAGCAATAGTGGAATTCAAAATATCATGATTATAAATATGAATCAGCTCATGACTTACAACTCCACGCAACTCACGCTCATTCAGAATGTTTAAGAGTCCACGCGTACAACAAATAACAGCATGTCTTTCACTGCGACCAATTGCAAAAACATTAGGACTATCCATTGGAGCAACGTAAAGATGCGGCATCGGTCTTTCGATTCTCGCAGAAATCTCGCGAACAATACCATACAAGACTGGCTCTTCATCTTCACTGACTTCTATAGCATTCACCATGCGAATTGCGAGCTTGCCAGAAAGCCAATACGCGCACACACTGAGAATTATTCCTAAAACTACAAACCAAATCAGCATAGGTAAGCGCAATCCACAGGCAGCCCAAATTAAGGCAAGAATCAACCAGATTACTGAGAACAGTGCTGCTGTTTTCAGATAATTGCTGCATCGCATTCCTATATTGCTGAACATGTTTACGATTCTAATAATCGGAACTGTAATTTTGCTGAATGAAAACTGTATATTTATAATTAATATGTTTAAGATTGATGCTAGTTAATGTATTTACTAGTTAGTGTATTTAAGATTTATAATCTGTTAACAAGTGGTCGCTTACGTTTTGCAAATATGCAGACGTAAGCGACCACTAAAAATTAACAAACTATTGTTGATGATTTGCTATATCTATAAGCATTTGCTTAGATACAACCTTTTTGCGAGCGCGATTTTCTGCCACACCAGATTCGACTTCGAAGGCATCAACTCTTTTCCAACCATCAAAATCAACTACATCCACACCTCTGGAAGCGAGAAGCTCTTCGATAGATTTAGGCTCTCTATCTTCAGCAAATCTTCCTCTCAAAGAATTGGATTTAGAATTATCACCATCGAAATTATCACCATCGCCTGCAGCTAAATCTTCCAACATATTTGCAACTATTTGCAAAGCGTCTGACTTTGTAGAACCAATTAATCCAACAGGTCCTCGCTTAGCCCAGCCAGTTGCATACAAGCGTGGACGCACAACATCACCATCTGGATCAGTTACTATGCGACCATCTTTATTGGCAAGAAGAGTTTTGCTCTCATCGTAAGCAACGCCAGAAACCTTAGCAGGCTTATATCCAATCGCGTGGTAAACCGCTTGAACAGGGTATTCTTCAAACTCTCCAGTACGAGTCATTTTTCCGTCCGCGCTTGTAACTGTGCGCTCTACTCGAATAGCACGCACTCGCCCATCTTCTCCTAGAATCTCAACTGGATCAGAATTGAAGTGAATAATATATCGTCGATTTGCAGGATTGCCTTCAAAATCAACGTTTCCACTATCTTCCATATCTTCGCTCAAATCGCGTATAGCAAAAAGCTCTTCTACCATTTGACGAGTCAATTTGTCTTTTCCAGCAACATCAATCGTTTCGTCATCCAAGTCAAAATCGTTTTCGTTTACAACTACTTGCACGCCAGAAAGCTTTTCCATCTCGCGCAATTCTTGCACAGAGAATTTAGCTTGAGCAACGCCTCGTCTAATAAACAAGTGCAATGTTTTAGCCTGGTTTTTAAGCAAACCATCGTAAACGTCGTCAGAAATATCTGTGTGCTCGCGGAGATAATCCGCATCTCGCAAAAGCTCGCGCGCAACATCCATAGCAACGTTTCCACCGCCAATAACCGCCACTTGGCTGGCATCAAGCGGCCACGTACGGTCGCTTGTAGGATACCCGTCGTACCATTCCACAAATTTTGCAGCACCATATACGCCACACAGTGAAGAGCCTGGAATATTAAGCGGCCTGTCTTCTACAGCGCCCGTAGCAAACAACACCGCATCATATCTTGGCAACAAGTCGTCTAGTGTAATATCCTTGCCAAATTCAACATTCGCATACAGGTGAATGTCTGGATTATCAAGTGTTTTAGCCAAAGCATCTGCAATGAATTTTATGCTCGGGTGGTCTGGCGCGACTCCATATCTAACTAATCCGAACGGGACTGGTAGTTTTTCGAATAAATCGATTCTAGCGCTCGTACCTAATCCCATTTCGTCACCCAATTTTTTAAGCTGACGAAGAAGAATATCTGACGAGTATATTCCGGCAGGCCCCGCACCAATAACTGCGATTCGCAATTCGTGCGAATCCGCATCATAATTCGTTTCCATAAATTTTCCCATGTTGTTATTCAAATTTTGTTATTCAATGTTGTTATTTAAAACATTACATTTTGCGTGTTTCGAGCATTCTTAAGCATTTTGAACTCTTTTTGTAAACTGTTTTATAAGTCGCTTCCTTAAATGCTCCACTACTTAGACTAGCGCCTTGACTCATTCAAGAAAAGACCAAAGTGAATATTGTCACTTATATACATTTTTGCTTATGCGTGCTTGTAACTTGTGACTTATGCACATATGCACATTTACTCTTACGCGCGCTTTCCTTTCAACGCTGTAAGCGCCCATAAAATTGACACAACATCAATCATCTCTTGCATCATAGCTCCAAGAACTGCAGGAATCAGCCCAAAAGCCGCCGCAATCATGCTTATAACAGCTAAACCGATTCCCAACATAACAGCCTGAACCATAACACGCTTTGTGCGTTTGGCTACACTAACTGCGTTTGCTACAGCATAAATGTTGTTGTTCATAATCACAACTTGCGCGCACTCCGAAGCCGCTGTATCCGTTCCATCAGTCAAAGCCACTCCAATGTTTGCTGCAGCCAAAACTGGTGCATCGTTTACGCCATCTCCAACCATCATCGTTATGCGCTTATCTTTTTTCTTATGCATAAAGCTGCTAAATATGCCAAAACTGCCGCAATCTTCTTCGCTTTTGTAACCGCTATAGTGCTGTTTTATGCACTCAAGCTTGTCTTGTGGCAGCAAATTAGCCTTTACTCGCTCAATACCAACGCTTTTTGCTATTGTTTGAGCAAGAACGATTCGACCAACAAGTTTGCCATCAAAAGAAACGTATGTTGCCATTTCGTCGGCAGCAAGTTTTTCAAAATTGCTTTCTATTTTTGATACATTTTCTGCATTTTTTACATCTTCTGCATTTTTTACAGCTTCTGCATTTTCTATATTTTCTACATTTGCATGTTTGGCTTTATCTTCGGTTGCTGGCGACTTATCCTCGGGATTGCCAGCTGACGCCTGCAAAACGTATTTTTTGCGACCTACTCTAACGTTTATTCCATCCACACTTGCGCATATACCTTGACCAGCAGTTTCTTTAACACCGCTTATAACTGGGTATTCACGCACGCTTGGAAGCTGCGGAACGGCAGATGGATGAGTGTTTTGCCAAAGATCCGATCCAGCTTTTGCAATTCCTCCTGCAAGAATGTGCTGTGAGTATGTTTCCAGAACACCAGCAAACATTAGTATCCTATTTTGCAACCCACTATTTTCTTGATTTTCCTGATTTTCGCTATTTTGATGATTCGCTAAATCCACTCTAACAACTTGAGGCTGTTTAACAGTAAGCGTTCCCGTTTTGTCAAAGAACACATCTGTTACTCGGCTTAGCTGCTCTAAAACATCTTGGCTTTTTACCACAATACCAAGTTTTGCAAGTCTTCCTGTTCCTGCCATAAACGCCACTGGAACAGCGATTAATAGTGGGCAAGGAGTAGCTAGCACCAACACTTGCGCAAATCTTAAAGCCTGACCAGATGCAGCCCAAGCAACGCCTGCAATCACAAAAGAAATCACCGTAAAAGGAACGGAAAGCATATCCGCAAATCGAACTACAGCAGCCTTGGAACTTCTTGCAGATTCCACCAACTTCATGATTTTTTGGTATTGCGAATTTTGCGATAACTTAGTTACGCGCATAATCAACACAACGCCGCCATTTACGCATCCAGACAACACTTGTGCGCCAGCAAACACTTCGCGCGGAAGAGACTCGCCATTTATTGCGCTTGTGTCTAGAACAGCGGAACCGCTTAAAAGCTCACCGTCTACAGGAACTGTTTCTCCTGGAAGAACAACTATTACATTGCCGATTTTTAAATCTTCAACTGGAACTGTTTTGTATCTTTGCAATTGGCTAGAAGACTTTACATCTTGCAATATTGGGCATTCTTTAGAGTTATTGTGACATTTTTTACACGATTCACAACTAGTAAAATCTTGAGGTTCTTGCGATGCCCCTATCGAAGATTCATTGCTTACTTTTCTAAAATGACTATGATCAAGCAGAGCACATTGCTCACAAGATTCACCACACACTATTCCAGGAAGTGTCATTAAATGCGCGGTTTGAGGAGACGCATTTACTAAAAGAGATAGATTTTTCTGCGCTGCATCTTGCGCAAAGTCTTCGATTGCTTCGCCTGTAAACACCATTACAACAATCAAATAACTTGCCCAAAATTCGCCTATACAAAGCGTTGCAAGCAATGCAACAAACGCAAGCAAGTCAATTCCAAGTGTGCACATGCGCCAAATCAACGTTTATTAACGAAAGTAAGAAAGTAAACGTCTTGCTTATAACTTTGCAAAAATCGAGTATAAAAGTCAGATTGCTAGAATAAAACGCCGCAATAAACGGGAACAAAACTAAAACTATTACTAATTGAGGAGCACGACGGCAATACGCTAAAAGTTTACGCATACACTTTCCTTACGCTGATCAGGCTAACTGCGCTAAACGCTGCTAACACACGATTTCACGCCTTGTTAACCCATTGAGCAGCTATTTATAACAGCAAACTCAATACACGGCGTAAGAGGTTATATTGACTTAACAAATTTAGTCTATCAAACGGACTTGATGAGAAGCATTCTCATATAACAAGATGCGCGCAAACACAAGGAACACGCACAAAACACAATACGTACCCCATGAATAAAAAAGGGCTTCTAGCGATTGGCTAGAAACCCTGTTTGTGGAGCTAAGGAGACTCGAACTCCTGACCCTCTGCTTGCAAAGCAGATGCGCTACCAGCTGCGCCATAGCCCCATTGGAGAAAATGAACAAGATGTTCAATTCCGTGGGCCCGGGAGGACTTGAACCTCCGACCTCATCCTTATCAGGGATGCGCTCTAACCACCTGAGCTACGGGCCCAACTTGTATGTTSAATATCAAGATTATCAAGCTGCGCAATAGCGTTTCTATCGTCTGCAATCATATCGTTGTAATACTCAATTAATGCTTGCAAATACTCTTTGGTGGACTTTCTGCCGCTAAGAGAAAAACGCTTCCAAGTGCGCGAAGCTACAACATCGTCTGCGCGACCAAGTGGGGATCCACCAAGCGTTGCAATTCGCTCAGCTGTTTCATCGGCTTGAGCTAAAACTTCTGCAACCTGAGGATCAAGCATTTCATGAACTGCAATAAAGTCTGGACCCGTAACATTCCAATGTGCATGCTTTAAAATTAAAGCAGCTTCCTGCTCGTGACTTAAGCGATTCTGCAAAATATCGATTGCTTTCTCGCTAGACGATTCATCAAGACCTGGCACAATATGAGTTAAAGCCATATTAGTATCCTCCATTTTTTTGTTTATTTTTGTTTAATTTTATTCAAATCTTTAATTTACTTCGGTTTTTCTGACTTCAATCGTAGCTATTCTACGCCCATCAACCTCCGTAACTGTCATATCGTAACCATCCGCATCGTGCAAAATAGCTCCAACCTTGCCCATTGAGCCAGTGTGAGCAAGGAAATAGCCTGCAACAGTTTCATAAGGTCCATCCTCTAGCTCAATTCCAGTCACATCTGCGAAATCTTCTATAGTCATTCCACCGTCAACCGTAGCAACCCCGTTTACAAACACAGTAGCTTTACTGTCACGCTTCAAATCCGACTCGTCTGGCAAATCGTATTCATCTCTGATATCTCCAACCAATTCCTCGGTCATGTCTTCAAGAGTCACGATGCCATCCGTTCCGCCATACTCGTCAATAACAACAGCAAGATGTATTCCACGTTTTCTAAGCAGCTCCAAGCTTGGAAGCAATTTAGACGTTCCAGGAAGACTTATTCCTTCTCGAGTTACATCTGCAACTGTTTTAGCATTATGATCTCTAACATCTAACAAATCGCGTACATGCACAAATCCAATAACATCGTCAAAATCTTTGCCTGTTACAGGATATCTAGAATATGGCAATTCTCTAATTTTTGCAGCAGCTTCTTCAAGACTTAAAGATCCGTCCAAAAACTCAACGTCTGCACGAGGACGCATAACTTCGGCAACAATCGTTTCAGAAGCATCAAAAACATCGTCTAAAATTGTTCGCTCATCTTGGCTAAGCTTTTTATTCGAGTTAACTAAAACACGTAGCTCTTCGTCGGAAACTTCACTTTCCTTTTCGTTTGGATCGAATCCAAGAAGTCTCACAAAACCGTTGGTGTTCTTAGCAATCAACCATATTAACGGCTTGCATATTTTGGAGAATATATCTACTGCTGGAACAACTGCTCGAGCGATTTGCTCAGAGCGCTGCATTGCTATTCTCTTTGGCACAAGTTCAGAAATTACTATTGAAAAATACGATATTATAAGCGTTAAAACAATAGTCGTTAATGGTCCAGCAACATGATCTGGAACTCCCCAAGACTTTACAATTGGCACAATATGAGGCGCGATTGCAGATTCACCAAAAGACGCCGAAAGAAATCCCGAAAGCGTAACTCCGATTTGAAGAGTGGAAAGAAAAGTATTTGGATCTCGAGCTATTTTTGCAACTCTTTTCCCACGAGCATCCTGCGTTTCCATGCGGTCTAATTGCGACGATCGCAAATTAACAAGCGCAAGTTCGGTTGCTGCAAATATGGAACCAAACAAAAGGAACACAACAATGAGTGCAATGTTAAAACCCAACGACATACTTGCTATCTTAGTTGGTGCTTAATATCGAAATAATATACACAATCAGGTTCTATAAAAATAACCGGATGGAGCTTTACTTATCTCTTTAATGGATTCAACTTTAAGAACCACACCTTTGTGTGAATATCCACTAACACCAATATTCCCTAATGAAATATTAGCTTTTACAATCACCCATTGGTGATTTTTAAATCGTAAGTTTTTAGAAAAATCTGCAACAAACCCAAATGGAGACATATCTAGAATGCAGCAAGACATGAATTGTCTAGATATGCGAACCTGATTTTTAGAAAGCGTGTTTTCTCGACTTATAAAACCTTTTACCACAATTTCATATCCCTGATATTTCTCTAAATTATGGTCAATTTCGTCATACCAATTTCCAAAATCATCGTCTGAAATAATAATTTTTTTATTAGCTACATCTAATCCGCTTAAAGTTTTTTTATTATTTTTACGATTAGACGCGATTGCTATTGCGCGCCCAGAAGCGTACTCGTCAAAACCTGCAGACTTTGTAAAACCTTGATCTAATGCTGATTTTGACATTTGAAGTGGAATTAAAATCACGAGCATTGGAATTATTAGGGAAACAAGAATGCGTTTAGAATCTTTTGCAAAAACTGGAATAATACCAAAAAGCGAGCAAATCCCCAAAACAAAAAGCAAAATCGCAGCAAAAATAAGGTATACAAATGCGCGCGGAGTGGTAAGGATTGTGTAGCATCCGCTTAATGCGCTCCACATTAGTGTGGCTGAAAAGCAAATCAAACACAACGATTGCGAAATCTGAGCAAAAGTAATTTTATGCTTAGTTTGCTTGCAATCTGCATTATTACAATCAACATTGCATACAACATTTACATTACTCATAGCATCACACCCCATGCAAGGTGAACAAGAAGCGCTGCGAGTAAGCAAATAACAGCAATAGTTGCTGTTAGACGTATCACAAATTTCCCTTTAAAATCTTCAATAAGCATAAGAGTGTTTTTAATATCTAACATTGGCCCAAAAAGTAGAAAAACAATTACTGAACTCATTGGAAGAGAAGCAGCCAAAGAGCGCGCAATTACTGCATCAGAGCTTGAACATAAGGAGCTTGCGTATGCTATTAGCATCATTGCTGGAATCGCCACAAAAACTGTTGTTGTGTTTATTTTTGATGCAGGATCTGCGCCAAGCCAAACGCGAATAATCGAAGCTACAGTTGTTCCAAACAATATTATTGGCATTAATCGCATAAAATCCGCATAGACGTGATGAGCATAAACTTTTAAATGATCTTTAAAACTTATTAAAAGTCCATCATTATTGTCAGAATCACATGAATCACATGTTGAGCCACATGATTTTGTAAAAAATTTTTCCCTTAAAACTTGTGATTTTACAGGAAAAATCACAAAACTAACTCCCACTAAAAGAGCCACACCAACACCCAAAGCCACTCGAGTCACAGCAACTGCTGGAACATCCGCAAACGCGTACCAAGTAGCCCAAATAGAAACAGGATTTACCACCGGCACAGCGCACAAAAACGTTACAGCACAAGGCAATGGCAGCTTTCTCGCCACAAGACGAGAAAACGTTGGAACAACAACACAATCACATACTGGCACACAGACTCCAGCAAGAATTGCAGCTAAAAACCCATTTGCAATAGATTTTGGAGCGTGTTTTTCAATAAAATCTGCCGTAATCCACGTTTCTACAGCAGCAGAAACAAGCACGCCAATTAGCGTAAAAGGAACAGCTTGTAAAAGCAGCCCAGCAACACCTCTAATAATAGTGTTTACAGGCATCCAAGGGTAGCGCAATTGCAACGCAGGGACCATGGCAATAATAAGAGCTACAAAAGGCACTCCTGCAATCAAAAAAAGATAGTTTGCAGAATTTGCTTGTTTTGCTTTACTTGCTTTACTTGCTTTTTCTACTTGGCTCGTTGTTTTTGCTTCGGTTTCTGTTTTTAGCATGACAACACTTCCACCAAGCCGTCACTCATTCGATACCTTGCTCCAACAAGCATCAAAGCGTCTTTGAAAACAGCTTCGCGAATTATTTGTGATTTTTCGCAAATTTCAGCCAAAATATTAGACACGTGAATACGTTCAATATCATCTGTATCTAAATTTTCCTCAACACCTGCGAGCGCAGCAGGCCCCAAAGAACGCAGCAATATTGACTCGCTCGACTCAATTATTTCGCTTGTTTTATCTTCGCCGTATTCAGAAACCAGCTTTTGCACGTTCGGCAAAACAGCCTTTACGGCGCCGCAATGCTCATGCCCAAGCACAACCAACACTTTTACTCCCAAATCACTTACAGCGTATTCTAGCGAAGCTATTACGGCATCATCCAACACTTCTCCAGCTGCGCGAACAGAAAAAATATCGCCCAAACCGGCATCGAATATAAATTCTGGAGCAACTCGCGAATCTGCGCACGAAAGCACAACAGATCCAGGATGCTGACCGTCAATAAGTTTCATGCGCGATTCTGAATTTACGCCTGCATGCTCTGAATTGCCGTCTGCAAATTTGCGATTCCCTGCAAGCATTGCGTTTAATACCGATGTAGCTAAAACTGAATCTTCATTAGCAAAATCTTCGCTGACTTCTTCTTGCATTATTACCTCCTACACTGGCATTGGCAATATTTTCAGTTGCTTAAAGTTTAAAATTTTTGACTTAAAATATATTGTATCTTTCGTAGTAAATAAGAATTTTGTTTAAGAATATAAGCCTATTATCAAAAAAGCTCCCGTATTGCAATTCGCAAATACGAGAGCCTTCTTGATTCAGTAATTTATTAAAATCATCCAGTGTTTTGCAAGCCTGCAGCAACACCAGAAACTGTGCAAAGAATCAAGTAAATAAACTCTGCTTGCTGGCTTTCGCTAAGCTCTTCTTTATCTACCTTGTTGCGCAGCTTATGCAATGCAAGTGACTGAATCACAGAAAGCGCGTCCACGTAAGGCGAGCGCACGCGAATCGCCTGGCCAAGCACATGGCGATGCTGCAACGGCCATTTATCTCCAACAATTTGCAAAACCCACTTGCGAGTAAGTTGCATCTCGGAAAGCACTTTATTACTCAAATCTTCGCGATCTCCAAGGCTTAGATACATGCGAGCAATTCGCTCATCCGTTTTAGCCAAAGACATCTCAATGTTGTCAATAAAAGTACTAAACAGCGGCCACTCTTCGTAAGCCCTGCGCAAAGTTTCCAAGTCGCCAAACTTTTCGCAAGCTGTACCCAAGCCGTACCACGCTGCCAAGTTGATTCGAGCTTGCGCCCAAGAGAACACCCACGGGATTGTGCGCAAATCGTCCAAAGACTTTGCACCAAGACCACGCTTTGCAGGGCGAGAACCAATTGGTAGCAAACCAATCTCACTAAGCGGAGTAACAGTTGAGAACCACGGCGTAAAGTCATCTGTTTGAAGCAAATCAATAAAACGATTATGCGCTGCAACATCAAGCTTTTGAGCCATATCCGCATACTTGTGCGTCATCTCTGTGTTTGTTTTCTCAACGCTTGGAGCAGACTGAAGCAAAGTTGCAGCAGCCACGGATTCCAAGTGGCGAATAGCCAAAATTGGGTTGCCGTAGCGAGCAAAAATAACCTCGCCTTGCTCAGTAAGCTTAAATCGGCAATTTACCGACCCAACTGGCTGAGCCAAAACAGCACGGTTTGCAGGGCCTCCGCCTCGTCCAACAGCGCCTCCGCGGCCATGGAACAGCGTTAGGTCAATATCGTGCTTTTTAGCCCATTGAGCAATGCGCTCTTGAGCAGAATGTAAAGCAAGCGTTGCAGAAGTAGGGCCAGCGTCTTTGGAAGAGTCGGAGTAGCCGAGCATAACTTCCATCTTTCGGCCAGTGGCCTTTAAGCGAGCCTGAACTTCTGGAATCTTAATGATTTCTTCCAAAACATTAACCGAATTTTGCAAGTCTTCCAACTGCTCAAAAAGCGGGATTACGTCGATTGTTGGCGCATCTTGAGGGTGCGCAAACGCAAGGCGATTAAGCTCAAACACATCGCGAACATGCTGAGCAGACTTTGCAAACGAAATAATGTAGCGGCGAGCTGCACGCATACCGTTGCGCTTTTGAATTGCTCCAAGCGCGCGGAATGTGGAATCCAAAGGTTTGCGCTTGCCAAATAAGATCTTGCAACGGACCATAAGCCGCGCGCGAATCGCCAGCAGCCGCAAGAGACCTTTGCACAATGTGCAAGTCTTCAATAAAATCTTCGCAAGAATGATACATCAAGTCTGTATCTCGGCTAATCGTTCTATGCAAACGATCTGCCATAACAAGCATAACGGCTCTATGTGGCTCGCTGTTGGAAACGTCGGATGCGCTTTCCGTTAGCTGCTCGCTCATTTCTCGCTGACGATTCCAAAGCTCCAAAAGCTCAACGCTTGGAGGAGTTGTGCGCGTTTCCATTGTTAAGCATTTTCCAACTTCACGCGTGCGCGCTTCTAGAGCAGCAAGAACGTGGTCGCTAAACTTTCGAGCAACTTGCCTGCTAACTTTTGCCGTAACGTTTGGATTTCCGTCTCTATCGGAGCCAATCCAGCTTCCTGGGTGGAAGAATGCTGGGCAACGCGGTGGCACTAAGCCAGCCTTCTTACCTAGCAGCCAATCGTCAAATCTGCGATAAACCAGAGGAATTGTGTTGAACAAAGTGGCGTCAAAAATGTCTAGAATCGTGTCTGCTTCTTCAACAGGAGTTGGCTTTTTAAGTGCGATTGGAGACGTACGAAGCAATGCGTCAATCTCGTTGTATAGACGCCTGTAGTTTTCGCGCTTATCCGATCCGCCTAAACTATTGTGCTTGCTTAGAAGCTTTGATATTCTGCGGATTTTACCAGCTACAGCCTTGCGTCTTGCTTCTGTTGGGTGCGCAGTAAAAACTGGGTGGAACTCAAGCTTTGCAAGCAATTCCTTAGCTTGTGCAGGGCTCATTTCCGTAAGCAACTTATGATATGCGCAAGTTAGCTCGTTTACTGGGTCCACTGGATTGGAGTCCTCAACGTCGCACTCGCGTTGATGAAGCACAGAAACCCTGTAGTTTTCTTCGCAAAGGTTTGCAAGATGGAAGTATGTAGCAAACGCGCGCGCAAGCAACTGCATATCTGGCAAATCCATGCCGTTGATTTTTTCTACAGCCTTGCTTAATCCGTCGTTTTCTGTTTCTTGAGCATCAAGCATTTGATTAAAGTGTGCAGCACTTGCATCTACAGCATTTAAGCGCACTTCGTCAAATACGGTTAATAATTTTTCATCAAATTCGCCCAAAACATCGCGCAGAATGTGCAAGCACAAATCCATGTCTTGCTTAAGCGATGCTGGAAGTTCACGCTCCTCGGGGCCTTTTCGCCCTAAACCAGACGTTACAATCGTTGCGTCTGCTGGAGTTACCTGTTGATTTTGAGTTGTCATCAGACCTCCTTGTGCTAGTCATAAGGTTGCTTGGTCGTTTGACTTCCGCGGCTCCTCCGCGGTTATTTAGGTCAAAAGTTGCAAGCCCACAGCCTTTGTTTCCAGCGAGATTCCAAAATAATTGTGAACCGACCTTAGGACTGATTTTTTGTATAAATTTTTTATAGGCAATGCAATGCGTATACTAAAAAATTGTGAGCATAGAAGAGAATAACGCGGATAGCAGCGACAGTAATAGCGTCAATAATAACGACATCAACAGCGACAGTAATAAGCCGCAAATACTTTCGACTGGTCATATTGTTGGAAAGCCTTCTGGGCGCTTTCAAACGCACGCGATTCCGCTAGATATGGAAGATGTTGAGCGCGATTGGGATAAACCAGTTACGCAAGCTGGAATTGCAGCAAAATCTAGCATTATTATTCGAGTTGGCGCTTTAGGTTTAGGCGCTGGAACTGGAAGCTACCGCGTTCGCGAGCTTATGCACCGCGTTGGCGAACCGATGGGTGTAAATGTTCGTGCAGACGTTAATTTAACCGATATTGAAGCTACTTGCACAGATAAGCATGAGCGAATTACAGAAGTTGTTGATCTTCCTACTACTGGCGTAAACACAGAGAGAATTTGGCTGCTCGAACATTTTGCAGATTGGTTTAACGTTAAGCTTGGAAACGATTCCTTATATCATTCAAAAGCCACTGTTTCCAAGGAATTAGTAGACACTCTTCAAGCTAGCAGTAACGAGAACGCGATTGTTCAAACAGCTAAGCAGTCGGAGGAGCACGCTGCAAAAGTCGAAGAAAAAATGGCAATTCAAGAGGCGATTCGCAAAGAAAAACCTCGCGGAATTTTTGCGCTTCAGCCAGAAAAAACGTATGCTGAGCATTTTTCTCACGTTCAAAATGTCAAGAATGTTAAAAATGCTCAAAATAGCCAAAATAATTTGAATTCAGATCTTAAAAACAATTCCACTACTTCCTCTAACACAAATCCCGCTGGCGACTTTTCCGCGCCGCTTACTGTTCGTCAAGTTCACGATCGCTTAGACTTAATCAAAAACCGCAAGCCTCTTTATAAACCGTGGTTTGCAGGCCTTGCCTCTGCTGTAGCATGCGCATCCTTCGCATTTTTGCTCGGCGGCGGCGCTTACGACATGCTTGGTGCTTTTATTGGAGCTGGAATCGGCCACTACGTTAGAAGACGCATGTTTATGCATCATCTAAACCAATTTGTTGTAACGTTTATTGCTGTTGCTGTTGGCGCTTTAAGTTGCATTGCTTCTTTGCGCATTATTGGCTGCTTTGACCCTTCTGCTTTGCATCACAATACGGCTTATATTGGTTCTGTTTTGTTTGTGATTCCAGGCTTCCCGCTTATTACAGGCGGCTTAGATATTGCTAAGATTGATTTTCCTTCTGGCATTCAGCGGCTTTGCTACACAATGGCGATTATTCTAATGGGCACTCTTGCTGGCTGGATGGTTGCAAGCCTTGTTCAGCTAGACCCTCAAGGTTTTACTCCGCTTGGCTTAAATCCTTGGCTTAATGCTGTTCTTAGAATGATTACAGCGTTTGCAGGCGTGTGGGGATTCTCCGTTCTGTTTAATTCGCCTCAACGAATGTGTTTTGTTGCTGGAACAATCGGCGCAATTACCGATACTTTGCGCTTAACAATGGCTGATTTTGGTATTGCTGCAGAAATCGCAGCATTTACTGGCGCTTTGCTTGCTGGCCTTTTGGCTTCCGCCTGGCGTGCAATTGTGCATAGAGGCTGGGCGCCGCAATACTTGGGATATCCGCGCATTGGTCTTACGGTTCCATCTATTGTGATTATGGTTCCTGGACTTTATATGTATCGCGCAATGTTTTATCTTGGGCAGTTTAATACTCTTCCTGCTTTAGACTGGACTTTCCGCGCGTTTATGGTGATTATTTGCTTGCCATTAGGGCTTGCAGTTGCGCGCGTTATAACAGATAAAAGCTGGCGATACGACATTTAGTCATAAGCTAATAAACATAAAACGCCCAGCTACTACTGGGCGTTTTATTTATGCGCGTTCTATTTGCATACAATCAAAATATGCAATCAAGAAAGCTTTATCAATCAAGAATTAATCAATACTTCATATTCATTGCTTCTCGCACTTGATCAAGCGTCTCTTGCGCAATCGCAGCAGCTCGCGCATTTCCATCGTGCAAAATATCGCGAATTGAATCCATATCTTTGGCCAATTCCGCTCTACGCTCGCGGTGTGGAGCAAGGAAGTTGTTTACAGATTCAATAACGTACGCTTTTAGTGCTCCTGCGCCCGCGTTGCCGATTTCTTGCGCAATATCTTTTGGATCTCTGCCTGTAACCAAACCAGCAGTAGTCAAAAGCGCAGAAACTTGCGGACGAGCCACTGGGTCAAAAGTAATTGTGCGCTCAGAATCAGTTGGACTCTTCTTAATTAACTTTGCTGTTTCTTCGGCGGTTGCGCCAAGCATAATCGAGTTTCCGTAAGACTTGCTCATCTTGCGGCCGTCTAATCCTGGGATTTCTGGCGTATCCGAAAGAATCGCAGCTGGCTCTGGAAAAACAGGATTCTTCTTTGCATATCTCTCATTAAACCTGCGAGCAATCGTGCGCGTAATCTCAATATGTGGCAAATTATCTTTGCCTATTGGCACAACGTTTGCTTTGCAAAACAGAATATCGCAAGCTTGATGCACCGGGTACGTAAGCAAAAGTCCTGTTAAAGCGTGACCCGAAGCCTCCATTTCGGCTTTAACAGTAGGATTTCTATGCAATTCTGCTTCTGTAACTAAAGACAAGAATGGCAGCATAAGCTGGTTTTCTGCAGGCACAGCGGAGTGCGTAAAAATCATGGTTTTTTTAGGGTCAATTCCAGCAGCCATGTAGTCAAGAACAAGGTTGAGCACGTTATCTTCTACGTGTTCAACAGTGTCTCTATCTGTAATAACCTGATAGTCTGCAATAATCACGTTTGTGTTTACGCCAAGATTTTGCATTGCGACACGCTCACGAATCGAACCAAAATAATGACCTAAGTGAAGCCTTCCTGTTGGCCTATCTCCCGTAAGCATTGTAAAGGAGCTAGGATTTGCTTTTAGCTTCTCAAGTGTTGCATCTGAACGTTTTTGAGCTGCCACAAAGCTTGCGCTTATCTCGTTTCCAGCAGCTGTAACCTGTGCTTCTTCTGCCATTTCTAACTCCTTACACACGCAATTTTTCTTGCGATTTTTACGCCTAAAATATGGCTTTTATGGTAAAAGTTCGCTCAGACAATATACTCTGTTGCGGCAAAGTGGTACGCTCTTGTGTGATGAATTGATTGTTTCGGTAAATTAGAGGGGGTCAGATGGGCCGCGGACGACAGAAGGCAAAGCAACAGAAAATTGCCCGTAAGMYACTAATGCTGGTAATGATAACGCTGGCAGCTTGCACGATTCCGTTTCGAGTGGAGATGACGACTTAGACGATTACGCAAAGTGGGCAGCCCAATCCGCAGCTCAAGCCGCTACTAAAGACAAGTCGTCTAGTAATTCTGGCGTTGTTCATCATCACATTCCTATGCCGATGCCTAATTTTATGCATAAGAACAAGTGAGTTTTACACAAAATTTGCACAAAAACACTTACTTATATAAGTAGATAAGCAAATAAGTAGGTTGCAAATAGGCAGACTCGCCTTAATTATTAAAAAGGACTTTTGTAAGTTCGGGCAGCAAATTGCTTAAATCGTCTCGCTCTCCAACTGCGCTTATATTCCCAATTTGCTGCTCGTAATCCCATTTTGTTATTGCGCAAGAAAGTCGCAACCAAACATCTGGGTCAAGCTCTATAACATCTGGCGGCGTTAAATTGTGCGGATCCGAATGTGGACCTTCTAAGATTTTTACAGCTCCCCAAGGGGCCACTCTTACTTCCACAGCGCAACCAGGAGCTATATGCTCTAACACATAAAGCGAATATCTAACAGCCATTGCTTCATCGTTTACGCTAACGCCAATCTTATTAGAATTTACGCAACACAAATCTTTTTTACTGTTCGTAGAATCTATTTTCATAGAATTTATATAAGATTTTGCGCTATTTGCCCACGTCTCAAACGATTTTTTAGCACTACTTATATCCGCTTCTCGTATAACAGCCATATTTGAATTATCTCACAAATTATCTAACTATTATTTGCGATTTTAATGTTGTTTTATAAAAGTCATATTGTGAATAATTATTAATAAGGGTTTGGGGTTGTGGTATCATCAACAATGAAAACGTGTGCATTGCCGCGTACCGTCTTGTTAAGTGCAATTTGGCGCGGCTACAACCAACATAATCAAGGGTTGCTATTCGCACATTTTAGGTAAATATATTATTCACGGCACAAGGAGTCAAATATGACTAAACACGTCGCGCCGAAAGCCAAGACTACTGCGGCGGCATTTGCCAAAGAACTTCAAGAACATCTGAAGTACACCCAGGGTGTCACCCCAGAACAGGCCACTACGGCTGATGTGTATGTTGCCGCTGCTACCGCTGTCCGTCGTCATTTGATGGACTCTTGGATGCAGACACAGCATGACATGATTAACGGAAACACAAAGGCTGTTGGCTATTTAAGCGCAGAGTTCTTAATGGGCAAGCAGCTTGAAAATGCTTTGCTTAACGCTGGCCTTACCGATCAGTTCAACAAGGCTGTTACAAAGCTTGGTTTTGAGCCAAAAGATGTTATCGATGCTGAGTATGAGCCAGGTTTAGGTAACGGCGGTTTGGGTCGTCTCGCAGCCTGCTTTATTGACTCGCTCGCCTCTATCGGCGTTCCAGCATTCGGCTACGGCATCCAATATCGTTACGGCATTTTTAAGCAGCGCTTCGACGAGCAGGGTAAGCAGGTAGAAACCCCTGATTACTGGCTTAGCAACGAAGAGCCATGGGGTCACGTTGACTACGGCAGAGATCAGCGCGTTAACTTCGGCGGCGAAGTTGTTGAAGAAAACGGCAAGCGCGTTTGGAAGCCAGCATGGGCTGTTCGCGCAGTACCAGTTGACTACATGGTTCCAGGCTACAATTCTGGTCGCGTAAACACTCTTCGCTTGTGGACTGCTAAGTCTTACGACGAATTTGATTTGCTCACCTTCAACAAGTCTGAGTACTTGGATGCTGTTAAGCCACAGGTTGAAGCAGAAAACATTTCTAAGATTCTTTACCCAGAAGATTCCACTCCACAGGGCAAGGCTTTGCGTCTTGAGCAGCAATACTTCTTCGTAGCTGCTTCTATTCACGATGCAATCCGCGTGTTCTATCCTGGTCAAGATAAGCCAGATCTTACAACCTTCCCAAGTAAGATCAACTTCCAGTTGAACGATACTCACCCAGTTATCGGCATTCCAGAGCTTATGCGCGTTCTTATGGACGAATACGGCTACGATTGGAACACCGCTTGGGGCATTACCACCAAGACCTTCAACTACACTTGCCACACGCTTCTTCCAGAAGCTTTGGAAGTTTGGCCAGCCAAGCTTATTGGCGAACTTTTGCCACGCCACCTTGAGATTATTCAGGGCATTAGCGAGCAGTTCCGCAACGAGCTTCGCAGCAAGGGCGTTTCCGAGGATCAGGTTGAGCGCATGCGCATCGCTACCGACGCCGACGAAAATGGCGAAGGCGCTGTAGTTCGCATGGCTTACTTGGCTACTTACGGCGGATCTTACGTTAACGGTGTTGCTGAGCTTCACTCTGAGTTGTTGAAGGACGTCACCTTAAAGGACTTCTCCAGCGTTTACCCAGATAAGTTCAAGAACGTTACTAACGGCGTAACTCCTCGTCGTTTCGTGCGCTTGAGCAACCCACGCATGTCTGCTCTTATTACTGAGGGCTTGGGCACCGACGCATGGCAGGGTGATTTGGAGCTTCTTGAAGGTTTGAAGCCATTGGCTGACGACAAGGCATTCGTTAAGAAGTTTGCTGAAGTTAAGAAGCAGAACAAGCTTGCCTTTGTTGATTTTGCAAAGCACAAGTATGGCTTTGAAATCAACCCAGACACTATGTTTAACACCATTGTTAAGCGTTTGCACGAGTACAAGCGCCAGTCCATGAAGATTCTCCAGGTTATCTCCACATACGCTGGAATCAAGAATGGCACAATCGATGTAGACAAGATGCTTCCACGCACCGTGTTCTTCGGCGCTAAGTCCGCTCCAGGCTATGCTATGGCAAAGCTTACAATTCAGCTCATCAACAATGTTGCTCGCGTTGTAAACAACGATCCAGCATGCAAGGGCAAGCTTGCAGTGTTCTTCCCAGAGAACTACAACATTGAACTTGCTATGAACTTGATTCCTGCAACCGATTTGGATGAGCAGATTTCTCAAGCTGGTAAGGAAGCGTCTGGCACTGGTAACATGAAGTTCGCTTTGAACGGTGCTTTGACTGTTGGTACTCTCGACGGTGCAAACGTTGAGATTCGTGAGCGCGTTGGTGCTGAGAACTTCTTCCTCTTTGGCATGACTGTTGACGAGGTTGAGAAGCTCTACGCTGAAGGCTACGATCACGGCGGCTCCCGCAAGTACTATGAGTCCGATCCTCGCTTGAAGACTGCTGTAGACATGGTTGCTGACGGCACATTCTCCAATGGCGACAAGAGCGTGTATGAGCCACTCGTCAACGATTGGCTTACTCACGATTACTTCATGGCAATGGCTGACTTCAGCTCTTACATGGATATTCAAGCTCAAATTGAGGAAACTTACCGCGATCCTATGAAGTGGGCACGCATGGCTGTGTTGAACGTAGCCAACTCTGGTTACTTCTCTTCCGATCGCTCTATCGAAGATTACCTCGATCGCATTTGGCACACTGGCGCTCTTCCAACTGCTGAATAAGCAAAAGGCGCTAATGACTGTAATAGCCATTAAATAAATAAAAGGAGCAGTGGAAACATTTTTCCGCTGCTCTTTTTATATGTTTTATGCGCTTTATGCGTTCTTCAATCTTTTATAAAATGTGTTACTTGTAATCTTAAAGTCATACAATATAACGCGGTAAATATACGTTTTAATTAATCTAAGATTAAGGAAAAAATATGTCTGTAGAAGAAAATATGCAGCATAGTTTGCTCCCAGAAGGTGCCGAATTATTAAACGGATTATATTCTGTAAGGGATTATATACAAAAGTTTAATGAAAAACTTAGCTTGTTTATGCAAGCAGAAAAAGAAAAACGACAATTACTATCTGAACAGCAACTTATTCTTAAAAAACTTATCAAAACAGACAGCGCTAAAGAAAAATCTGATTATGGTCTTTTTATGGCTGGTATAGCCTTTAGCGTCGTATTCGGAGTTATTACTGCACTAAGTGGAAATATTAACGGACTTATTTTTTGCGCAGTTATAACAGCTGTGTTTGCCGTTGGAAAAGCAAAGAACAGCAAAGCAATGTTAACTACAGGAAGAGTCTTACTGGTTCTGCTTATATTAGCTTGGCTTAGTGGATTGTGGAATGCTTATACTTTTTCGGTTAAATACAACAATGTTGAGTCGTTTGTATTTTATGCTGCTATTAATGTTATTGCATTCGTTGTTGCGACTATTGTGGCTGCGATTATTGTTAAAAAATATAATAAAAAAATTAATCGCGATAACAATAAAGAAGAAAAACGTGTTTCTGAATTAAATGCACAAATTAAAGAGAAGAATGATCAGATTGTTCAACACAATAACATGGTTGACGAGCGTCGTAATGCACTATACAAAGAAATGAATGACATTAAAGAGCGTATGCTTGCAGAAACTTCTTCTTGGTATCCAAATGATTACTATGTTTTAGATTCTGTTGAATATTTTATTTCTCTAGTTAAGAATCACGAGGCAGATACAATCAAAGAGATGATTACTGCATACAAGCGAGATCAATATCATAACCAAGTTCTTAATAATCAAATGGATATGAGACAAAAGCTAAATGCTATGGTCGATAATCAGAATACAATGCTTGAGAATCAAGAAGAGATGATTAAGCTACAGAAGATTTCTAACATTCTTCAAACTATGACATGCGTTAATAGCTTTATTATTGCAGACAATACAAGCGCAATTGCTAACAACACTAGAGAGATTGCAGACAATACAAGAGGAATCGAACAGAACACTCGTCCTCGTTCTTCTTGGTTCTAAAAAATATTTAGATAAAACACAAAATAAAACACAAAATAAAAAACGAGTGGCGGCAGGTTCTCAAAGAAATCTACCGCCACTCGTTTTTATAAACAGTTAAGCTTTAAGCTTCTACTGGCTTACTAGCTTCTTCGTCTTTATCTTCTTTTTCTGCGCCTATGTTAATTGGCGAAGAGCTGTTCTCCCATGGCTGCTCCCATGGATCGTAATCAGGATTATGCTGCTTGTAAACATACAATGCTGCAATACCTGCGAGCAGTGCTCCAAAGAGCAGTGCAAAGAACTTCCAACCGCCAGAGGACCTGTTCTCCATGATGGCTCCTTTCGTTAAGCTGACCTGCTCGTCCAAGTCAACGTTTGTATCGAGTTTACTCGTGTATTCACTATAATAGTGATTTTTTTTAACACTTGCATCTTTTTATTATATTTTTATGCACAAAACAGCATAAATCTTACGAAACATTTTTAATGACCATTATGGTCGCTACTTATGTATGCAAATTTGTGTATGCAATTAGATAATGTTATTTTATGAACAATTTTGACATAAACACTATTGTTAAGCGCTTTAAAACTAATTGCAAAACCGCAACGTATTCAATTATCTACATTTGCGTGTTTGTGTGGATTATTGAGATGATTCTTCACACTTTTTTGCCAAGCGCATATCAAACCTTTATTGAAAATACTGCTTTTGCGCCATTTTTGATTACAAAAGCAAGCTGGACTTGGTTTACGTCTATGTTTGTTCACGCGCCAGAACTTACGCACATTCTTTTTAACATGATTTGCTTGTATTCGCTTGGCGTAGAGCTTGAGAGATTCTTTGGTAAATGGAAGTTCTTTTTCTTATACGCTATTAGTGGGCTTGGTGGATGCGTTGCAACTCTACTTTACTCAAAGCTTACACAAGACTGGGTGATTGCAGCTTATGGGGCTTCGGGAGCGATTATGGGGCTTATTGGCGCTCTTTTGGTTGCGCAATGGCGACTTGGCGAAAGCGTTAATGGCACTTTAATTTGGATTGGCCTAACGCTTGCAATGCCTCTTTTGGTTCCAAATATTGCTTGGCAAGCTCATATTGGTGGGATTGTTACTGGAATAGTTCTGTCTGCTTTACTCGGCACTAATAATCCTCTTCTTAAAAAAGCATCTTTTAATGAGAGATTTGCTGTTTACTCTTTACTAACACTTATTGTTCTTCTTGCAATAAGCGCATTCTGTTTACAATAAATCTCGTTAAATTACACGCGTGTAGTTCTCCACAATTGTGGACATAAATGTGCATAACCTGGGTATAACATGGGTATATCTAAATAAGTTATCCACATTGTTATACACAATCGTTGATAACTCTGCATTTTCAGCCATGTTAACAAGTGTATAAAAGTTATCCACATTTTTGAAAAATTGTGACTTTCTCTAAACCTTAATCAAAAATAGAATTATGCAATCTAACAACACTCACACAAAACAACTACAAGATCAAAATCAGCAAACTATTGATTTTATTCTTCAAAATCAAAATACAAACCCAAAAGAAGCTGCGCTAAAAGCGTCTAATAACCCAAACGTGAATGTTGCTTTTGCTGTTAATCAAATAAGCGGAATGCAAATTGCAAAAACAAAGTTGCCAATGTGGTACAAAAACAATCAAGTTATATACCCATCACATATTTCTATGGAACAGTGCTCATCGCAAGCAACCGCACAATATAAAGCACGCATAGCAAATCGTCTTATAAAAAACAACAATATTGATAAGTGCAAAACAACCCTAATCGACTTAACTGGCGGATTTGGAGTAGATTGCGCAATTATGAGCCAAGAGTTTTGCAAAGCAATTTGCGTAGAAACTCAAGAAGAACTATCTGCCATAAGCCAGCACAATATGACTGCTATGCACTTAAACAATGTTCAATGCGTAAACTCAACAAGCGTAGAAGTGCTAGAAAAAGTAGACTACGCAACGATTATTTACATTGATCCTGCAAGACGAGATAAAAGCGGATCTAGAACGTACGCGATTAAAGATTGCACACCTAATGTTTTAGAACTAAAACCATGCATGCTGCAAGTAGCAAAATTTGTGATTATTAAGCTATCTCCAATGCTTGATTGGAGAAAAGCTGTTTGCGACTTTTGTGGAAACGTTAGTCAAGTACACATTGTTTCGCACAATAACGAGTGCAAAGAGCTGCTTTTAGTATTAGACTCAAACATGCATTCAAATATTGAAGTTTATTGCGCAAACAACGATTCAGTAACCGTTTTTAACGCAAAATATAATCCAGACTTAAATAAAGTAGAAGAAGCGCAAGAGACGCAAAAATCGCAAGAATCACGCATAAAAAACGAGCAAAACTCAAATGATTCAAATGATTCAATAAGTGATTGGAAAAACTGTGCTAAATATGTTTATGAGCCAAACTCTTCAATTATGAAGTCGGGATACTTTAAGATTTTAAGCTCTAAATACAACGTGATTCAAATCGCAAGCAACAGCCACGTTTTTATATCTTGCGAATATAAATCAGATTTTCCTGGAAACATTTGGAAAATAGACAATATTTGTAGCTTAAACAAAAAAGAAATCAGCAAAGCTCTTTCTAAAATAACTTACGCAAATATTGCAACATACAATTTTCCACTAAGCGTAAACGACTTAAAGAAAAGGCTTAAGTTAAAAGACGGTGGAAACACTAGGATTATTGCAACTACCGATTCTAAAAATAATCATGTTCTTATTTGTGCAAGCAAAGCGGAGTAATAAACACACAAAATGCGCAAAACACACAAAGCACGCATATAAAAATGGCTGCATGCTTATTACATGCAGCCATCAAAAATCAAGCTATATACAAGCTATCTCCAGCACATTGTCATTAAGAATCCAGCCATAACCAAGCACGCTGCAATCAAAAGATTAAACGCTCCAATTCCTGGAATTGGCAAAACAGGATTCAAGTAATAAATAACAGCCCAGAACAAGCCAACAATCATAAGCGTGCAAAATAGTGGAACAAACCATCCAGCATTAGCTTTAGTGCCCTTAATGGACTCTTCAACTCTGCGAGTATTTTCTTCTTGACGCTTCATCATGCGCTGTATTTGCGGAGACAACGACGACTTATCGGCAGTTGCGTTCAAAACAGCTTCAACCTGTTCCATAGGAACACCATACAAGTCTTCTTTAGAAGAGTTTTGAGATTCATCCACATCGGCAGATGAAGTGGTGTTCAATTTATTCAATTCTTCGTCAGCCATAACAGTAACACTCCAATCAATCGGCTACACGCTATAATAATAGTTACACTCGAACGCAAGAAGAAGAATGGGTAATATGGCAAAACAAACAGGTAAACACGGCGCTAGAAAATCGCTGTTAGGAAGCGTTGCCGTTGCCCTAGCAATTTGTTTTACTGGTTACTTATTCGTTACTAATTTGTGCATAAATCGTACTGCATTCGTAACTTCCGATACGGGGCAAATGGTGGAAAGAAATTCTCAAAGAGCAAAATCTTTGAGAGAAGAGGTTAAAGAGTTAGATTCTAAAGTTAATCTTCTAAACAAAACGTTAACAAGCAGCACAAGCGGGTCTGATTCTTCCGACGATACTGGTGCAAGCACAATACTTCCAGCAATACAAGGACCAGGAATTACTGTAACGCTAAACGATTCACCACTTTGGAAAACGGCCGTAAACGGGTCTGGAAGCTCCGCAAACATAAATGACTATGTAATTCACCAACAAGATATAGAAGCCGTTATAAATGCCCTATGGAAAGGCGGAGCGGAGGCTATAACAATTCAGGGTCAAAGAATCTTGTTTAATTCAGCTGTTGTTTGTATTGGAAATGTGCTTATGTTGCAAGGCCATCAGTACTCGCCACCGTATAGAATATCTGCTATTGGCTCAATAGAAGACATGATAGAATCGTTGGATAATTCTCCAGCAATTCAAACATATAAAGACTATGTCAGTACTTTTGGGCTGGGATGGAAAGTGGAAAAAAGGGGGAACCTAAAGTTCTTAGAGTCGTCTGCATTATTGCAGCCTCTAAGGTTTGCATCGGTTCCAAAAGATGCAGATATTATTGACAATATTCCCCAACACCATTCCACCAAACAATAAAGGAGTAAAATGAAGCGTTCTAACTACAAGCACGAACGTAGCGAAGCCAAAGCAACAAAGGCTAGCGCACTTTGGACAATAGCTGGCGTTGTTGGAGAACTTCTTATAGCTTTTGCAGTTGTTTGCGCATTGTACATTGTCTGGCAAATGTGGTGGACGGGCGCTCAATCCGAGCATGTACAGTTTGAAACCAGAGAGGCTGTTTCGTGGAAGAATCCTGCTGCTGGTAAAAAAACCAAGATTGCTCTTCCTCAAGTAGACGATCCTCCTAAATTGCAAAAAGTAAAGTATGGAGAACTTGTTGCTCGAGCATACATTCCTAGGTTTGGCGATCAATGGGAGCGCAATATTGTTGAAGGCGTTAGCCTAGAAATATTAAATAGGCGAGGACTTGCACACTTCCCTAAAACAGAAATGCCAGGAGAAATTGGAAACTTGGCTATTAGTGGTCACCGAAATGGTTACGGTCAGCCTTTAGCAGACGTTGACCGATTCCAAAAGGGCGATCCTATTATTATTCGTACAAAAGATTATTGGTTCGTTTATAAGTACGTTACTCACAAGATTGTTAGACCAGATCAAAGTGAAGTTCTTGATCAAGACCCAATAAATCACAGCAAGAATCCTAAAAAGCGCATGATTACGCTTGTTACTTGTGAGCCAAAATATTCAACTCCTAAGTTCCGCTTTATTAGCTTTGGCGAGTTTGATTATTGGGCTAAGGTTTCCGACGGTATTCCTAAAGAGCTTTCTACGGTAGATGCAAACGGTCAAGTTAAGTTTGTAAACAACGAACAGCAGTCTTTGGTTTCTAAGCTAGATTCACTTGTGCCAATTATGCTTATTGCTATAGTTGCGTACATTATTATCTTCGCTGCAGCAGCTATAGCTTGGCAGTGGCCTCTAAGACGCCAAATTCGAACTGGATTAAAGCCAAAGCCAGAATTTAGCATTTTTGGCGGACTTATGCGCTTGCAGCCTGGTATTTTGCCAATAAGATTAGTTCTCTGTGCACTAATCTACGTAACAGCAATTGCAATTCTTATGCAATGGATATATCCGTTTGCTTCGGCAACAATTCCATTCTTAAGAGAAATGTCTGCATACACAACAACGATTTATTAAATCGCTACTAATAAGCTAGGAATCTATTAGTTTACAGTTTACTTATCTAATTAGTTTTCTAGCTTATTAGATTACAAGCAGCTTATAAATCATTGGTTTGATAGCTTATTAAAACAGCTTATTAAAACACAAACTATTAATCTTAGTAGCTTACAAGTTAAATAGCTTACAAGTTAAATACAAAACGCCGCCTAGCACCGTTAAAACAACGGCAAGCTAGGCGGCTTCTTGTTATTTATCACTATCGCTTGTTGTTGTAGAAGATGAGTCAGATGTTGAAGTTCTTCCAGGCTTTGTAGTGGTGTCTACAGAAGGCTGAGGAGTTTTTACAGTAAGCGTTATTGTAGAGCCTTTATCTATCTTAGACCCTTCCTTTTCCGACATACTATCAACAATATCGTCATCTGTAGCGGAGCCATCAGCAACAACCTTAAAGCCCTTTGCTTCTAGTATTTGCTTAGCTTGCTTTAACGTTGATGTTCCAAGAGCAACATGAGGAACTTCTACCTTAGGCTTTCCTTTAGAAACATACACAGTTATAGCGCTATGAGGTTTTACAGCAGATCCAGAAGACGGATTCATTTTAGTAACCATTCCTTCTGCAACAGTGTCGGATTCTTCTTCTACGGTATTAACAGTAAATCCAAGATTTTGTAATTCTCCAGCAACAATATCTTTGGACTGCCCAACCATTCCATCTGGAACCTTAGTTAAGCCAGAAGAAATGTACAAAGTTACCATTGAACCTTTATCGGCAAACGAATCTGCAACTGGGTCAGTTCTAGTAACGTGATTCTTTTTAACGTCTGTACTATCTTCCACTCTAACGTTAGAAATCTTAAATCCTGCGCGCTCAAGAGCTTTTCTAGCTGCTTCTTGCGACTTTCCAGTAACATCTGGAACCTTAGTTGATTGAGGACCAATAGAGAACCAAACGCTAACTCTAGACCCAGACGCAACCTTTTCTCCACCTTTAGGAGATTGCTTGGTAAAAGTACCTTCTGGCTTAGTAGACTTATCGTCTTCCAAAATATCTGGAATAAGACCAAGCGCGCGAAGCTTTTCTTTAGCAGCATCTTGAGTTGTAGTTTCGCTAAATGTTGGAACAACAATATCTCCAGCTAGCTTACTGCGATTTAGCATAAATAGAATTCCGCCAACAACAATCGCGCAAACAATCGCAGACACAACAGAAGCAATAACAATTCGCTTACTTCTTTTTGCCTGATTTGCAGCGCGCTGAGCGGCTCTTGTGTTGTAGCCCGTATTTGGATACGCATCAAACTGGCCTGTAATCGCGCCAAAACTTTGAGTAGAGGCAGTGTCTGCCGCTCCAATAGCTTGAGTTGCAGCATTCTGCTCTGCCTGCTTTCTTGCGCGCATATTAGCTAAATCTGTTAGCGGATTAAATGCTGCTGCAACAGGAACACCGCCGTTCATAAACGCTAATATGTCGTTCTTAAATTCAGCAGCCGTTGCGTACCTATTCTGCCTATCTTTTGCCATTGCTTTTGCGCAAATCTTATCCCACATTGAAGGAAGACCTGGAACAAGCGTACTTAGAGGAGTTGCAACTTCTGAAACATGCTGATATGCGATTGCAACTGCAGAATCTCCAGTAAAAGGCGGCCTTCCAGTTAGCATCTCGTATAAGACGCATCCTGCAGAATACAAGTCGGATCTCATATCCACCTGTTCTCCACGAGCCTGCTCTGGAGACAAATATTGCGCAGTTCCAACAACACCTTGCGATTGTGTCATTGTTGTTGCAGAATCGTCTAGCGCTCTTGCGATTCCAAAATCCATAACCTTAACAATGCCCTGCTCGGAAATCATAATGTTTCCAGGCTTAATATCTCGGTGAATAACGCCCATTCTATGCGAATACTCCAGGGCGTTCAAAACTCCAAGCATAACCTGCTCAGAATCACGCTGGCTTAAAGCGCCATTCATCTTAAGAATATCGCGAAGCGTTTTTCCTTTAACATATTCCATAACAAGATACGGCAAATGCTCTTCTACGCCATTGTCGTCTACAACAGACTCTTCTCCAGAATCATAGATATTCACTATGTTTGGATTATTCATTTGCGCAATAGAATGTGCTTCTCGGCGGAAACGAGACAAAAAGATTTCGTCATTTGCCAAATCAGAACGCATGATTTTAACAGCAACGGTACGACCCAAGCGCTTATCTTCTGCGACTCGCACTTCGGCCATTCCACCGCGGCCAATCAATTCACCTAATTGGTACCGTCCATTCGCTAATGAGGTAGGCATTGTGTTACTCATTGCTGCTCCTTGCGGTCGTTATTATTCAAAATGTTAATAATATTAACTTGTGTTTTTGGAACACTTCTAACGCTGCGTTTAATGCGCTGAGCATTGGAAGAATCTATTGTGTTTTTATTGTTAAACGCTGTTTGCTGATCCAAAAGTCTTCGTTCAATTTTTGCAAGCACTTTTGAAACAACAAGAGCATCTTTAGGTCTATCTTTTGGATTCTTAGAAAGCATTGACATTACAAACTGTCTTAATTGAAGGTCAACACTATCTGGAAGAGGTGGAACAGGGTCATTAACGTGTGCGGCTGCAATATCTACAGGCGTAGTTCCAGTAAATGGCCTATGTCCACAAAGTCCTTCGTATGCAACAACTCCAAGAGAATAAATATCGGACTGGGCTGTTGCTTGCTCTCCTTGAGCTTGCTCTGGGGAAATGTATTGAGCTGTTCCAACAACCATTCCATCCTGAGTAATCTGCTCTTGGTCGCTAGAGTACGAAACACCAAAATCTGTTATCTTTACGCTTCCCGTTTCGGAAACCATAATATTTGCTGGCTTAACATCTCTATGAATAACGCCGTGGGAATGTGCAACAAAAAGACCTCTTGCAGTTTGAATAAGTATAGGCAGCAATCGCGTTGGCTCAACAGTTTTTTCTTTATGATATAAGTCTGCTAAAGACTTGCTGGGAACATATTCCATAATCAAAAAACCAATGCCATCATGCTCGTAGTAGTCAAATAACGCTGCAATATTTGGGTGAGCAAGATTTGCTGAATTATGTGCTTCTGCTCTAAGTCTGCGTAATTTAGCTTCAACATTGCTTGTATCGGTTCTAAGCGCTTTAACGGCAACAATCCTGCCGAGCTGTATATCAAAGCCCTTCCAGACTTCTCCCATGCCTCCTTGTGCAAGTCTTCTATCTAGTCTGTATCGATGATGAACTAACTGTCCTTCAACAAGTTTCATTGCTTAAGCGCCTCCTTCATCACCTGTCTCATAATTGGCCCTGCTGTAAGCGTTCCATACGTACTAGCGTTGTGAATAACAACTGCTACAGCTATTTTAGGATCTTGTGCAGGAGCAAATCCAATAACCCACCCATTAATAGCTTGATTTCTAAACCCAATTTGTGCTGTTCCCGATTTTGCTGCAACAGCAACATTTGGCAAAGAAAGATTTTGATTACTTTTTACAACTACACTTTGCATCATAGCATTGAGTTTTGCAGCACTTTGCGCACTTAAAGCCTGACTCATAACAGTAGGCGTTGTTTGAGAAATAACAGACAAGTCACTAGACCTTACGCAATCAACAAGCGTTGGCTTCATAAGTGTTCCATTATTTGCAATAGCAGCTGCAATCATAGCGTTTTGAAGAGGAGTAACCCTAGCGTCTCCCTGACCAATCGACTGAAGAGCAAGCTTATCTTGCGTTGGCTTTTGATTAAGCAAAGACGCAACAACTCTCATTGGGAATCCTGTTGAATCAGATCCATCTAAAGTAAATGAGCTAAATAATCCAAACTTTTTAGCCTGCTTAACAATCGCATCTGCTCCTAAAGAAACTCCTAGTTGTGCAAATGCAGTATTTGAAGAATAAGCTAAAGCATCTTCAAAAGATATTTGACCATTCGATCCGCTAGCACTTGGAACAACATTTGTAAGATGAGTTTGCGTTCCTGGAAGAGTGTACGAAGATCCAGCTGGAATCGAAGTATTTAAATCATATTTTCCAGTTTCTAGCGCTGTTGCAGCAACAACCGTTTTGAAAGTAGAACCAGGAGCATAAAGTTCAGATATTGAATGATTTAGCATTGGATTATATATGTTAGATATAAGATCCTTATATGCTCTGTTTGCTGAAGCAACATTGTGAGATGCAAGAGAAGAAGGATCGTAGCTAGGCGTACTAACCATTGCTAGTATTCTTCCAGTTTTTGGCTCTATTGCAACTAAAGCGCCATTCTTGTCTTTTAACAGATTGTATGCAAGAGTTTGAAGCTTAGTGTTAATAGATGTTTCTATAGAAGCACCTCTGTTTTCTGCTCCTGTAAATAGAGACTTAAACTTTTGAAGGAATAGCGCGTCGGATTCTCCACTTAAAAGCTGATTTCTAGAAGCCTCTATTCCTCTATCTGCTCTTTGACTTATCGAATAATAACCCGTTATTGGAGCATAAGCAGGGCCGTTAAAATATGACCTTTGATACACGAATGCATCTTTAGATGGATCTGATTTCGCTAAAACAGTTCCATCGGATGCAAGAATTGCTCCTCTTGGAGCGCCAAATTCGTGATATAGCGCGCGCCTATTTCTAGGATCAGAATTTAATTCGTTTGCTTTTATAGATGTTATATACGTGCTAGAAATACATAAAACAACAAACAACACAATTACTGCACTAAAAAGCTGCTTCAAACATTTATTCATAAGATTCACCCCCATCTTCTTTAAGATTAGAGGAGTTATTTTCTCTTTGCTTAAGCTCTCTTTCCCTAAGAGCAGCTAAAGCTTCGTATTGGAAAGTATCAGACGATATAGCAGCCTCTGGCTTATTAGCAGCATTAGATATAACAATCAAAATAGATGCAAGCAAATAGTTAGCAACTAGAGAAGAACCACCAGCTGCCATATAAGGCATTGTTAAGCCAGTAAGTGGAATAACAAGCGTGATTCCGCCAACAACAGTAAATACTTGGAACGCCATTGTAAAAACAAGACCAGATGCAAGAAGCTTTCCAAAACCGTCTTTAATCTTCATAGCAGTAATCATGCCCGACGTAATAATAATCATGTAAAGAATTAAGACTATAAACAAACCAGTTAATCCTAATTCTTCCCCAACCGAAGCGTAAATAAAATCGGAATTAGCAAGTGGAGTTAAAGAAGGATGACCTTGTCCTAATCCTGTTCCAGTTATACCTCCTGCAGCAAGGCCAAATAATCCAGTAACAATTTGAGCAGACCCACCTGGGAATCTGTTGTAAATAACTGGGTCGTATGGGTTAAGCCAAGCGTCAACTCTGTATTGAACGTGTGCAAAAAGCTTAACAGCAACTAAACATCCAATTATAAATGCTATAAAGCCTATTGCAAGCCAGCCTTTTCTTCCAGTTGCAACGTAAAGCATAGAAACAAACATTGCAAAGAACATTAATGATGTTCCTAAATCGTGTTGCACAACAAGCACACACATTGAAGCAGCCCAAACAAGCGCTATAGGACCCATATCTTTGAATCGTGGAAGATGAATTCCAAAAATCTTTGTTCCACCAACTGCAAGTCTGTCTCTATGATCAAACAAGTATGCTGCAAAGAAGAAAGCTAAGAATAGTTTTGCAAATTCCCCTGGCTGAATAGTGTGGTTTCCAAAACCAATCCAAATTCTCGCTCCGCCAATTTCCTTACCGATTATTGGAAGCATTGGAGATAAAAGTAGAACAAGACCAATCACCATGCTAACGTACGAGAATCTTCTAAGAATCCTATAATCTTCTAGAACCATCACAAAAATTATGGATAATACAAGAGCAACACAAACCCAAATAAGCTGTTTCATAGCAACATTAGTGTTGTGCTGTTTATCTATTCTTGCAATCATAACAGTTCCAATAGCTGTAAGAAGAAGAATACAAGGGAGTATTACCTGGCTAGAATAAGGCTTTTTTACAATCAAAACGCCCCACAAAACAAGGTATAACGCCGTTGTTAGAACAAGCATACCAACATAGTTTGCTGGAACGAATCCATCAATCCTTAGAAACATTTGCAAAAATGCCACTGCAGATATAATTACAGAAAACAGCAACAAAGATATTTGCTTAATGCGCATACTAAACATGTTCACGAGGTTTTACCTCCTGAATCATTGCTTGAATCTACAACTCCACTATTATTTCCGTCTTTATTATCTGAATTAGAAATAATACTTTTTGGCTTATTACCACGCTTCTCGCTTTCTCGAGCGCGCATTTCTCTTCCAATTAGCCTTGCATGACCTCTTGCTTCTTTAAGACTGCTAAAACTAATACCTTCATCAAGCTGATCTTGCCAAGATTTATCCAGATTCTTGACTTTAATATTTGTTTCTTCAATCTGGTGTGAAAGCTCTAATCCAAATATGTTAGTAGGAACACCTTGGTAAATAACTACTTTGCCGTTTCCCTTGCCAATGTAGTATTGCTTTTGAGTCCAAGAATAAACAAGATAAGCTCCACAAGCAACAATCGCACACACAACAAGCGTTGCAAAAGCAACACCTATTCTCATCCATCTTCTTCTAATTCTATTTGCTTTGTGTGCTTCTGCTTGTTCTCTTTTTACAGCACGCTGAACATCTGGATCCCTAGGATCTGTTGATATTCTACCGTTCTTCTTTTTTACAATAGGAATCTCGTTTGTGTCTGTAGACCTTAGCTCCTCTTCGTTTCTTAAATGCGAAGGCTGCACAAGACGAGTGGTTTCTGCAATTTTCTCATCTTTTTCTTCCGATTTTGAATCTGTTTGTATAAGAGCAGCAGCTCTTTGAGCAGGAGAATCCTTACCTTCACGCAATGGTGGCGTAGAAGAAACAGCCTTATTAACAATATCTGCTATAGACTCTAAATCTTTGCTTGCAGCACCGCCAATTAATGGCGTTTGATGAGGCAAATCAAAAGCATCTGCGTCTAGTGCCAAAGTTGCATCTGCTATAACAGCAGTCGCATTATCTGTGCTTCCAGCTTTAAGTGCCATAGAAACAAGTTTTTGAGCACACTCTTCTTGATTAGATACAGTGCTCATAACTTCTTGAATTGTGGAATCTTCTAACACTCCACACACACCATCCGAGCACAAAAGCCAACGATCAGAAGGGTGTGCCTGTCTAATAGCAACGTCTGGCCTTGGGTCAATATCAAAATCACCTAAAACGCGCATAACAACATTTCGCTGCGGATGATTTCTTGCTTCTTCTGGCGTAATGTGACCCGTGTCTATTAAATGCTGAACGTAACTATGGTCACAAGTCATTCTTATAAGATGATTATCTCGCAACAAGTACGCTCTAGAATCACCCAAATGCGCAAGAACCCAATATCCGTTTACTAAAGAAACAGCTGTTACCGTTGTTCCCATGCCAGCAAGTCTGCGTTCTCTTTTGGCTTTACCAACAATTGCGTCGTGTGCTGCCATAATCGAGGTTTCCATCATTGAAGAAACAGCTTTTACATCGTTTGGCCTTGAATCTTGTTCAATGTGTGTTAAAGATCTAATTGCGATTGTAGAAGCAGTATCTCCTCCAGCATGCCCACCCATACCATCGCAAATAGCAGCCAATCTTTCTCCAGCAAACGCAGAATCTTGATTATTGCTTCTAACAGTACCAACGTCGCTAACAGCTGTTGAATACATAAACAACGCTTTGTCTATAAAATAGGCCTTATTTAAGTTTTGTTCTTCACTTTTTACAGCATTATTTACTGGATTATTATTCGCATCGCTGCTATTTGCAGACTCACTACTTACAACATTTGCAACGTCACTACTTGAAACGTTATTACTTGCAGAATCAACTTGATCTTGCTGTTTTTGACTACTTGTTTTATCTTCAATGTTTGAATCGAATTGCGCCATTTACTCACCTCAATTCAAACATTGTTGCTCCGATTCGCACAGACTTGCGCGGAGGCAAAACAACAGGTTCATTAACTCTACTATGACCTATCATAGTTCCGTTAGTACTACCTAAATCTTCAAGAACCCAAGAATTTACAGATTGATTAAAATACACGCGCGCGTGATGAGAAGAAACAAACTCGTCATTTAGAACAACCGTATTGTTTGCAGATCTTCCAAGAGTTACGCCAGAAGGCTCCAACGGGAACGATGAACCAGCTAAAGGACCATCAATAATAACAAGCAAAGTTGGCATTTCAGCTTGATTATTCTTCTCTAAATTAGCAGAAGCAATATTGTTATTTCTTAAAGATTCATCATTAGAAGGATTTGACCTACGATGAGACTTATTCTTCCAAGCTTTAGACTTTTTAGGACTAAAAATCTCAATATCTTTGCGTAAAGATCGAACAGCAAACCATACGAATACCCACAAAAGTACTAAAAAACTGTACTTAAGTATAGCAAAAGTCAACTCGGTTAATATCATGCGTGTACTCGTATCTCTTTACGTATTCGTCTACTACTCCTGATCTTGATCCGAAGCCCAGTAAAGAATACGGGTGCGCCCAATAGTAATAGTGTTTCCATCTAACAGCGTTGCTGCTGGAGTTTGATGACCTTCAACATAAGTACCATTAGTGGAACCAAGATCCCTAGCAATAACACCGTCTGGTGTAACGTCTATTCCAAGATGCCTACGAGAAATTCCAGGATCATCAATAACAATATCGCAACCAGAACCTCTACCTAATATTGTGCGATCTTTTGTTAGCAAATACCTATTCCCATTAATCTCCAGCATTGGATGATTTTCCGACTGCTCTTGCGTTGTTACAGGAACAGCGTTTCCTGGAACAGAATCAGAAGTCAAATTGAAATTACCTTTTGTAAGATCAGTATCTTCTTCAAAAATAACTGCAACTGGGCCAACAAAAGCATAATGCTGACTTTTTGCATATTGTGTAAGATTATCCGCAAGCTCATTTGCTAAAGCTTCACTACCAAGCTGATCAAAGTCTGGAGTACTAAGCTTAAAGTGATACTCATTTGGCGCAACCGTACGATCGCGATCAATTGGCATAGACTGGTTATCAATTTCTCGCTCTAATGCACTAGAAAGATCAACAGGTTGCAAGTCTTTAGACCCGAATTTTGCGAAGACTCCATTCATTGCACCTTCAACGCTCTTCTCAAGTCTGTCAAGCACGCTCATTGTAAACCCTTTCTATCTTTTCCTCATACTACTCGTCACCTCGTACGGTGTACAAATCACATCTAAATACTAAACATGCGTTTGCTAAATTTATTTACATACTTGTTTATATACTACATTTTTACAAAATTATGCAAAATAAACAAATAAAACTTATAAACCCATTTAATATTACAAATATATATTACAAGTTTATTATATATTTCTAAGTGTAGTCTTTAACTATGAATCAAAAAAATAAGATTTACGAATTTTTAGAAAAAATAAAGTTCTATATAACTAATAATAAGAAGTATTCTACTATTATACTTCTTGCGATTTTAGTGCCGTTAATTGGAAAACTTTTGCTTGTTAATAGTGCAGAAAGATCTTTTGAAGCAGGAATCGTAGCATTTTTCCACAACTATTCTCCGTCTTTTATAATGGCTCTTTCTAAACTACTTGCAATAGTTTTTTCTACAAAATCATGCATTGTTATACTTTTTATTTTGGCTGTTATTTCTTATTTTATAAAACGAGATTGGCGCATAACTCTAATACAGCTTGCGACTTGCCTTCTGCCAATGGTTTATATTTTTGCTGTTAAATTCATAGTTCATAGACCTAGGCCATTTATTGGTGTAAAAATTAAAGTTCCACCAGATCCAAGTTTTCCAAGTGGCCACACTGCAGCAGCAGTAGCTATTTGTTCAATGGCTCTTATGATTATTTATATTGCAAATAAGTCTTTCTTAAGGCTTGGATTAATCGTTAGCATTATTGTTGTTGCTATTGTTGCAATTTCTAGACTTGTTGTTGCAGCGCACTTCCCTAGTGATGTTTTAACTTCTGCAATAATGTACCCAATACTTGTTTTGTCTATTCTTAATCTATCTAAAAGTAATAGTTTTATTTACAACAAAATATTAAGAAAATTAAAATAATATAGGCATAAAAATAGACATCAAATATTAAATAGTAGAAGGGATTTTCTATGTTTGATGGTTTCAAAAAATTCATTGCACGAGGTAGCGTAATCGACATGGCGGTTGGTGTTGTTATGGGCAGCGCCGTAACTTCCGTTGTTACTTCGATTGTTAAAAACATTATTAATCCGCTTATAGCAATGATTTGTGGAAAGCCAGATCTTGATGGTGTTTTAACAATAACAATAAATGGTGCAACAATATCATTTGGTGCCGTTCTTGGATCAATCTTAAACTTCCTTATTGTTGCTGCAGCTGTTTATTTTTGCATTGTTCTTCCTATTAACAAGTTAAGGGAGATTGGTCTTCCTTTCTTGCAATTTGAAAAAGAAAAGAGTGATGAAGAAAAACGCAAAGATCGCGAAGAAAAAATAATTAAAATTTTGGAAGATATTCGAGATCTATCTTATAAAAAATAGTTTGTTTAATTATTTTTATAAATGATTTTTATAAAAACTAATCCCCACTAATCTACTTAAAGTTTAGTGGGGATTAATTTTATGAAATTAAATTATTATTTATACGTGCTTTTTGCTTTAGTCATCACCAAGAGTTAAGTGAATTCCACCAACTAATGATCCAACAACGTTATAAAGCAAAGATCCAATTGCAGATAATAATGTTGCAATAACTATTTCTACAACAGAAAAAATTATTACAGCACTTAAAACAGTTGGCAAAGAAAACACGTCTGCAAGATTAAAACCGTTGCTATCTAAGCCTGTTGATGAAACAATCTGTGTTACTTGATCAAAAACACCAATCATGTTTAGAAATAGCCAAACTAATCCCGCTGCAATAACTTGTATTATTCCGCCAGCAACACTTAGCAAAAATGTTACTTTTGCAACACTCCAAGCATCTACTCTAACTAGGGAAAGACTCATCCTTCTAGCTCTTGGTTGAGTAGATTTTCTAACGCTATACGCATTAGAAGAAGATGTAGCTGTTGCACCTACTGTTCTTGGAGAACTAGTATTAGATTCTCCACTAACTTTGCTATTGGATGCTTCAAAATCTTCACTCATCTAAGTTCCTTCCAATAGTTTTTTCTGATGATTCTTCATTTTGAGTTTCATCATCATCTCTTTCCTCGTTTCGAGCAATCGAGATGATTTCGTCACCCTTATCTGGCTTTGCTAAAGTCACACCTTGAGTGGTTCTACCTGTACGCTTAACTTCGTTAACGTCGGAACGAATCACTTTACCAGACTTCATAATTGCCATTACTTGATCTGTTTCTTCAACAATCAAAGCACCAACCAAAGAACCGCGGCCTTCTGTAAGCTGTACCGCTTTAACACCGTAGCCGTTTCTTCCTTGCAAACGATACTCTTCAATGGCTGTACGCTTAGCAAATCCTTCGTTTGTAACAACAAGAAGATCTTTGCTTGTATCTACAGATACAACATCCATGTCTAGTAGTTCGTCGCCTTCTCTAAATCGCATGCCTTGAACGCCTGCAGTTTGGCGACCCATTGGTCGAAGTTGCTCATCATCTGCTCTAAACTTAAGGCTCATACCAAGCTTAGAAACAAGAATAATGTCGTCTTCTGGGTTGCACAAAGCTGCACCAATCAGCTCGTCTGTTGGCTCCCCAGTTTCTTCGTTTGCCATTAGTCGAACAGCAATCAAGCCACCTTGACGTGGAGAATCATATTCTTGCAAAGCAGTTTTCTTAACTTTTCCAGAACGAGTTGCCAATACCAAATACTTTGCTACATCATAATTTTGAATTGACAATACTGCTTGAATTGTTTCTCCAGGAGTAAATTGAAGAAGATTTGCAACATGCTGACCCTTAGAATCTCTTGATCCTTCTGGAAGCTCATATGCTTTAATGCGGTAAACGCGTCCGCGATTAGTAAAGAACAAAAGCCAATTATGAGTAGATGTTAAGAAGAAGTGATCTACAACATCATCTTCACGAAGCTTTGCTCCCTTAATACCTTTGCCTCCACGGTGTTGTGCGCGATACTCGTCTGCCTTTGTGCGCTTAATATAGCCTGCGCGAGTAACTGTTACAACAACGTTTTCTTCGGCAATAAGATCTTCAACATTCATTTCTCCCGAGAATGGAAGAATCTTAGTTCTGCGCTCATCGCCATACTTTGCTACGATTTCGTCAAGCTCATCGCCAACAATCTTGCGCTGACGCTCTGGGCTTGCAAGAATATCGTTGTAATCTTCAATCTTGCGCATTAATTCTTCATGCTCGTCGAGAATCTTTTGACGTTCCAAAGCTGCGAGCCTACGAAGTTGCATTGCAAGAATAGCATCTGCTTGAACTTCATCAACATCAAGCAAATTCATCAAACCAGTGCGAGCTGTTTCAACATCTTTAGAAGATCTGATTAATGCAACAACTTCGTCAATCATATCCAAAGCTTTTAAGTAGCCTTGCAAAATATGATCTCGCTCTTCCGCCTCGCGCTTTAAGTAGCGTGTACGCCTATCAATAACTTCAAGCTGATGACTTACCCAATGACGAATAAACGCATCCAAGCTCAAAGTGCGAGGAACACCATCAACAAGCGCAAGCATGTTAGCGCCGAAAGTTTGTTGCAATTGCGAATGCTTATACAAGTTGTTCAAAACAACTTTTGGAACAGCATCTCGCTTAAGGACAAGAACCAAACGCTGACCAGTACGGCCAGACGTTTCATCGCGCATATCTGCAATGCCTTGAATCTTTCCATCTCGCACAGCTTCCCTAATAGAGGCAGCTAAACGATCAGGATTAACT